>FWPU01000462.1_pt1 | contig 88944 bp, 82 predicted proteins | sample 2228361 | NCBI WGS metagenome assembly FWPU01 (sample SAMEA103939777, study PRJEB20133) | metagenome
GCCGCGCTCGGAGAACTTCCGCCTCTTCGACCACGCCATGAGCGCCGGGGCGGGAGAGCACGCCTCAGCACCCTCCGGCTACCAGGGCCACAGCACCGTGGGGCAGGTGGTGGACTCGGCCAGGGTCAACAGCCTGAACTACACCATCGTCGGCGGCTACGAGGCGGGCAGCCAGGCCATCCCCATCGTCGAGCCGGGCCACGACGAGTTCACCTTCATCAACGGGATATTCGCTTCGGGGACAGGTGCAGACACGCTGCAATCGTCCCTTTACCGGATGCTGGGCACGGTGGGCGAGGTGGGCCTACCTAACAACGAGACCACGCTGAGCAGCCAGGGGCATAGGCACCAGCCCGGCTTCCTGGCGGCAGCGCCACCCTCTGGCACCCCCACCCCCACCCCCACTCCAGGGCCGACGCCCACGCCCGAGCCCACCCCGGCCTGCGAGTTCCCGCGCATCACCATTAACAATGCGGCCGTGTTCACCAACGATCCCAACGTGACCCTGAGCATCTGCGCACCGCGGGCGCGGGAGATGATGCTGAGCAATGATGGCGGCTTCCCGGGAGCCACCTGGGAGCCCTATGCCGAGACCAGGCCGTGGACCATCACCACCTACGGCCAATACGTGCTGCCGCGCTTCGTGTACGCCGCCTTCAAGGATGCCGACGGCGCCGTGCACGGGGTCTACTTCGACGACATCATCTACGACCCCAACCCGCCCGAGGGGAGCATCGCCGTAGGCGATAGCGTGTTGGCGAGCGGAGGAGCGGAGGGGCAGGGGAGTAAGGGAGCGGAGGAGCAGAGGAGCAAGGGGGCAGAGGTGTTGAGCTATGGGTCGGTCAAATACGTTCAGCGTCTGGGAAGCACCATTCTGGCCCACCCGGTAGCCCTGCTGGGAGCCACCGCCAATGGCACAGTGGACATCTTCGTCAACGCGCGGGATGACAACAGCGGCCTGACGGAGATGCAGGTCAGCGGCAGTACCGACTTCAGCGACGCCGACTGGGAGCCCTACTCTGCCCTGAAGCCGTGGACGCCGGAGGGTGGCGACGGCATCAAGACGGTCTACGCCCGCTTCCAGGATGGGGCAGACAACGTTTCGGAGCCTGTCACAGCCACCTTCGCTCTGGACAGCCAGCCACCCATCGGCGGCATCGCGCTCGACCGGCGGGTGGTGGGGCCTGACATCATCACCACGACGGTTTACTTCGGGGCAGAGGACAACTTGAGCGGGGTGGCGGACATGCGGGTGGGCGAGGACCCGGGCTTCGCCGATGCCGTCTGGCGGCCATATACCACGACCCTTACCTGGCCCATCTCTCTGGCCGGTCAAATCGAGGGGACGCTGTACGTGCAGTACCGCGACCTGGCAGGCAACGCCTCGGAGGTGTACAGCGACACCTACCTGGTGGACACCGTGCCGCCGGCGGTATACGTGGAGGTGGAGCCTGGAAGCACCCTGACGCGTACGATGCGCATCTATGCTTACGACGGCCTCGTTGGTGAGAGTGCTGGTGTAGCCCTTATGCGTCTGACCAACGACCCGTCCTTCATCGAGGGGGTGGTGACCATGCCATACACCGACACCGTGGAGTGGATCTTCGACGAGCGCCGGGTGGTGTGGGTGCAGGTGAAGGATGGTGTAGGCAACTGGAGTGAACCATATCCGGCCTTCGCCGGGCCGGCCTGTCCCGAGGACCTGGCGGACTATGACAGCCTGATCACCGTGGCGGACATCCAGGCGGTGGCAGCCTCCTGGCGGCAAGACGTGGGGTTTCCGTATGATCGGGATGGGGACAACCGGGTGACGATCGCGGACGTTATGTGGTACGCCTCACGGTGGGGGCAAGGATGTCCGTAAAGCGACGGCGGGAGAAGATGACAGGTATGTCAATCCTGTTGTTGTCGGTTGGCGGGAGCCGGCTCATCAGTAGTCGGTGAGGCAATCAATCATGGGGGATGGACATTGAGCCGCAGGGGGGAGAAACTGTCTGGGAGCAAAAGGGGGCGTGCTTTAGCGTCAGCTCACGTCCCAGGTCCGCTACAGCACGGACACGCGCTACGCCTCCGTCGCCCCGGCCACTCCCAGCTTCACGAAGTCTATGGCAGCGTAACCCTCAACGGCACACCAGCCCCTGTCGGTCAGTGGTGCAGGCCATCAGCCCCCGGGTGACACAGTGGGCTGCTTCGTGGTCACGACGGGGAACTACGGGAGCATGTACGTCTACGGGGAGGACACCTCGGTGAACCCGCCCGTGCCGGGGATGCGAGAGGGGGGAGGGATAGGCTTTCGGGTGAACGGGATGACCGCCACGGCCACTCCCGCTCTCACCTGGACGGACGACCGTGAGCTGCATCAGGTGAACCTGAGCGCCACCTCGACTCCGTGCTATGACTTTGTGGCTCCGTCGAGTGTGGGAGTCGAGGACATCCAGGTCTTGGTCGCCCACTGGCGTCAGCGGGCTGGCGAACCCGGCTGGGATGGCCGATTCGACCTGGACGGGGATGGCGACGTGGATATCGTGGACATCATGCAGGTGGCGACGCGGTGGGGTAGCACATGCCCGTAGCGTCGGCCTCTGAAGAGAATCGAACTTGGAGGTGTAGCATGAATCGCAAATCCTTCCGCCTACTGATCATTATCTTCATGACCAGCCTGTTGGTGGCCGCAGCCCTGGGCTCTCTCGTCCTGCCGGCCAACTCCCAGGGCGATAAGCTGGCGCCGCTGCCAGCCGACACTCGGCTGGACGCCGTCCGCCACGGCAAGTGGCCGGCACAACTCGCCGGCCACGCCGGCGCCATCCAACCCGACCGCCACGGCCCCCAGCGCAACGACCCCGCTGAGGGCATCCCCAAGCACGCCTACTCTCCCTTCGACGAGCGGCGCAACCGGGAGCACCCCTGCCCGCCCGGCGGCTGCGAGTTCGAGAAGGGGCGCGTGGTCATCAAGCTGGCCCCTCAGGTCAAACTGCGCGGCCTGGACCTGCAAGGGGCCTGGACTGAGGACGTAGCGCTGAACAAGGCGCTGTCCGCCCAGGGCGTGCTGCGCCTGGAGCCGGTCTTTGCCGGCGCTCGACCACCCAAACCCAGCGAATTCATCGTCTCCCCCCAGGGCGAACGCCTCCCCAAGCCTGACCTCACCCGCTGGTACCGGACCATCCTGCGCGACGACAAGGCCGATATCTACGCGACGGTCCAGGCCCTGTCCGAAGCGCCGGGCATCGCCTGGGCAGAGCCCGACTATCTACGCCGGCTGGTCGGCGACCCGACACGCAACACGCGGCAACAATTTCTCCCCTGCACCCCAGCACCCCAGCACCCTTGCTCAATTCACCGATCCCCTCTACGCCCAACAATGGCACCTCTCCGCCGTCCGCATCCCCGAGACCTGGGCCTACCTGGAGAGCCAGGGTCTGCCCCCCGGCGGCAACCGCGACATTGTGGTGGCCGTCATTGACACTGGCGTGGACCTCAACCACCCCGACCTGGCCGCCAACCTGTGGACCAACAGCCGCGAGGTCCCCGGCAACGGCGTGGACGACGACGGCAACGGCTACGTGGACGACGTGCATGGCGTGGATGTGATCGTCAACTCCGGTAACCCCAGCGACGACCACGGCCACGGCACCCACGTGGCCGGCATCATCGCCGCCCAGGCCAATAACGGCATCGGCGGGGTGGGGGTGGCCTACAACGTGCAGATCATGCCCATCAAGGCGGCTCAGTACTCCGGCGTGCTGGCCTCCTCCGACATCGCCGAGGCCATCTACTACGCCGTGGCCCAGGGAGCCGACGTGATCAACATGTCCTTCGGCGGCTATGTCCGTTCCCAGGTGGAGGAGGACGCCCTGGCGGTGGCCTTCGGCCAGGCGGTGCTGGTGGCCGCGGCCGGCAACGACGGCAAGGTCAATTATAATCCTGATGTGTGCGGATTAGGTCGGGATATGTACCCGGCTGCCTACAACTGGGTGCTAGGGGTGATGGCCTCCGCGCCGGGCGGGGGCCGGGCCGCCTTCTCCAACTACGACTGCACGCCCCACGACTCTCACGAGTACGAACTGATGGCCCCCGGCGTGGACGTATGGAGCACCCTGCCCCGGGAGCAGTACGCCGCCTGGGACGGCACCTCCATGGCCACGCCCATCGTCTCCGGCATCGCCGCCTTGGCCCGCACCAAGTGGAGCGACAAGGACGTCTACTCCTCCCGCTTCATCATGGGCCAGATCGCCGCTAACACGTCCGGCGGCATCGGCGGCGTGGCCGACGCCTACGCCGCCCTGACTGTGGCCCCACGGCCCGAACTCTCCTACCTGGAGCGCTGGCTCTTTGATACGGCAGCGCAGAGCGCGACCAACGACGACGATGGCATCGTGGACGCCGGCGAGACGATAGACCTAGCCATCGTCATCCGCAACCACTGGGGCAAGGCCGACCCGGTGACAGTGACGCTGGAGGCCTGGGCCGAGGGCGCCTTCCAGCCCGACCCGTACATAACCATGATCACCGGCACGGTGGAGTATGGCGCGGTGGGCTCCTTCAACGTGGACGACAACGGCCTGATCTACGACGCCCAGGGAGTCATCGTGGGGGTGCGCCACCCCTTCCGCTTCAGCGTGGACCCCAACACCCCCAACGACCACGTCATCCCCTTCCGCCTGACCATGACCGCCCGCAACGGCCTGGACCCGGCCGACACGACCGTCTACACCTTCCAGTCCCGCTTCTACCTGATCGTGCAGCGTGGGCGGGAACTACCGCGCATCATCTCCCAGGATATGGTGCTAACGAAGGACTACTACTGGCTGGTACCTGATCAGACCCTCATCGGGGCCGGCGTGACGGTAACAGTCACTGAGGGGACACAGATACAGTTCTGGAGCGCTGACCCGGATGATCCGTACAGTCAGGACGCGAGGCCATTCTGGCAGGTAGAGGGGAGGCTGCTGGTACAGGGTACATATACTGAACCTGTAGAGATGTTCGCTGGGAGGCTCTATCCTGGCTACGCTGTGGAGATCCGGCAGGTTAGCAATGGACACGTGGAGCTACATTACGCGCGTATACTGAATCCAATCCTGGGCATACCTAACGCCTCCGGGAGCATGATCATCGGCCCGCTGAATGTTATAGACCACAGCTATTTCGCCCAAGAGCTATTCGACTGCATAAACATAGAAAGTGGGGTACGTGCGTGCGTTCCTCCACAAGTACGAGCGGCTGCAATGCTAATTCCCTTTTTTTCGAGCTAGGTATAGAAGCTCGGCCACTTGAGATTCGCGATAATCCAACGATGAACCTTTATGATTCCAGTTTCGTGGCGATACAAACGACTGCCGCTCAAGGCAATGTCTTCCTCAAGAACTACAAGCTGTTCGAAAGCCAATGGGGGGGCAGGACATACTGGGTCTCAAGTGCACGGGCCGTTGGATACTACTGCCTCGGTTGTGATGCAAGCTCGGGACGGGCAAACAACCAATTCCGGTACAACGCCATTCTTAACGTCTGGTGGGATCCAAACATCAGTCACTGGATGCGTTTCTCCAGTTACAGCAGTCCTTATACCCGTGATTGGACCGGATACATCACCGACAACTACTGGGGTACTACATCTACCACCCTGATCGACGCCGCTATTGATGACTTCTATGATAACTTTAACCAACCCCTCTATGTTTACCAGCCCATCCTCACCACCCCCGTCACCACCACCTACCCCTTCGTCGTGGACGTCATCCTCTCCACGGCCGGCCAATTGGGCATGAGCGCCCTCCATGGGCCCACGCCCATCGTCGGCGCGGAAACGGTCACCTTCACCGTCACCTTCAACCGGGACATGGACATGTCTGTCCAGCCCCAGGTCTCCTTCGGTCCTGACGTACCGGAGACCGACTACACCGTCCACCCCATCGAGGGCGGCTGGGTGAACCCCCGCACCTGGGTCGGCACCTTCAACGTCACCCCCATCACCGGCGACGGCTACCAACTGATGCGCATCGCCGGCCCGGCCCGGGCTGCAGACGACCCCTGGCTGGTGATTGGCGACGACGTGGAGCGCTTCCGCTTTGAGATCATCACATCCGGCACTGAGGCCATGAACCTCCAGGCCACCGGCGGCGAGGGATACGTGGACCTGATGTGGACCCAAAACGACTTTGATCTGCTGGCCGGCTTCAACCTCTACCGCTCCACGACCATCTCCGGCACCTACAGCTTGATCAACACCACCCTCGTGCCACCCGACCAGCGGGCATATCGCGACGCGAACGTCCAGCCCGGTCAGCCCTACTACTACAAGTTCACCGTGGTCAAGACCGACATGACCGAGTCGGATCCCTCCAACGTGGCCACCGCCACGCCCGTGGACACCATCCCGCCCGTCATCAGCCACACCCCGGTCACCGAGGCCCCGCCCGGCCTGCCCCTCACCCTCTTCGCCGACGTGACCGACAACGTCGTAGTGCAAGATGTCATCTTGCACTACAGGGCCATCGGCGCCACGGGCTACATCAGCCGGGCCATGACCCGCACCACGGGCAACCGCTACTCGGCCACCATCGAAGGCGCGCGGGTGACCTCACCGGGGCTGGAGTACTACATCGAGGCCACCGATGGCATCAGCACGGTGCGCTTCGGCCGGCCGGAGTATCCCTACCAGGTCGCCGTGGTGGACCGACCGGTGGTGACCGCCGTCAGCCCCAACCGGGGGCCGGCCTTGGGCGGCACCAACGTGACCATCGGCTCTAACTTCAAGGCCGGCGCCACGGTGACCTTCGGTGGGGCGGCAGCCAGCAACTTGACGGTGGTCTCCAGCAGCCAGATCACCTGCACCATCCCCGCCCACTACCCGGCGACAGTGGACGTGACGGTCACCAACCCCGACGGCCAGAGCGGGACGCTCCTGCGCGGCTTCACCTACGAGAGCGACGTGGCCTCCCTCAGCCTGCCGGACACCGGCGGCGGGCAGCACGACATCGTCCAGGTGCCGGTCAACGCCGCCAACGTCAACGGCCTGGCGGCGGCCGACCTGACGGTGACTTTTGATAGCAATGTGCTCAGCGCCCGCGGGGCGAGCACCGGCAACCTGACCCCCGGCTGGAGCGTGGCGGCCAACACCAGCACACCGGGCCAGATCCGGGTCTCCATGGCCAGCCCCGGCGGCACGGTTAGCGGCTCCGGTGTCCTGGCCTACCTGGAGTTCGAGGTGGTGGGCTCGCCTGGAGTGACGACCACGCTGCATCTGGCCAACGTCTCCCTAAACGACGGCACCATCCCCGTGGAAACCGCCAACGGCTCCTTCGCCGTCAGCCTGGTCTACAACGTCTCCGGGGCGGTGCGCTTCTGGAACGGAGGGGCGGGCGTGCCGGGGGTGTTGCTCACCCTGGAAGGCGATCGGGTGTATACCGGCCTGAGTGCCGCTACCGGCGCCTACACGGTGACCGGCGCCCCGGCCGGCGCCTACACCCTCACCCCCAGCAAGTCGGACGGGGTGAACGGCATCAGCGCCTATGACGCCTCTCTGGTCCTGCAGCACGCCGCCGGCCTCATCACCCTGAGCAGCCACCAGGCCACAGCAGCCGACGTGAACAAGTCGGGCGCCATCACCTCCATGGACGCCTTCTACATCCTCCAGAAAGCGGTGGACCTGATCACGTTGCCCTTCCCCGGCGCCGGCGTGGTGTGGGACTTCGACCCCCGCACCCGCTCCTACACCAACCTGAGCAGCGATGTCAGCGGCCAGGACTTCACGGCGGTGCTGCTGGGAGATGTGTCGGGGAACTGGAGCGCCGGGGGCAACCTGAGCACGTCGGCTGTCCTGGCCGGCGCGCCGGTAGTGCTCCGGGTGGATAGCAGCCGGCCCGATGCGAGCGGAACGGTCACGGCCACAGTGTGGTTGAACCCGGCGGGAGCCCAGGTGTACAGCCTGGACCTGGTACTGAGCTACGACCCAGAAATGGCCAGGGTATCAGCGGTGGAGCCCGGTCCGCTGGCCGCCGGCCTGGCCTCGAGCGCTAACCCGGAGCAGCCAGGAAAGGTACGGGTGGCGCTGGCAGGCGCCTTGCCGGTCACGCAGCAGGGGGTGCTCCTGCGTGTGCGGCTCCAGGGCAGGGAGCCGGCCCGGTACGTGGTGATCACACCTACCTGGGGTCAGGTCAACGAAGGTGCGGTGCCTCTGCGGCTGGAGAGCGCGTAGCATGCTTTCAGGTTGTATCTGCCCATGGTGGCGCGGTGAGGGGGGCGGATCCATGACGCTTAACCGGTGGCAGAAGTTCGTCTCTGCGCTTCTGTTGGCGATGCTCTTCGGGCTGGCGGCGGGCGCGATCCGAGGGATGATAGCAGATTCTGGGCCTGGCAACGCACATGTGGGCCAGACAGCAGATGCGACCCTGGTGCTGCACCGGGTAACCGTGGCTCCCGGAAATCAGGTGGCCGTGCCACTGATATTGGAGATCGCGAACAACGAGGTGTACAGTGCAGACATCACAGTGAACTACGACTCAGCGGTGGCGACGGCGGTGGGTGTGACACGCGGGCATTTGGTTGATGATTGGAGCCTGGCCAGCAACCTGACCACGCCGGGGGTGGCACGCATCGCCCTGGCCGGCGCGCAACCGGTGACCGGTGCAGGCATATTGCTGATGATCACCTTCCAGGCAGAGGGAACAGAAGGATCGGCCACAGACCTCGTATTGGAAAGAGGGGATCTGAACGAGGGGGAGGTGACGGTCGCCCTGCACGACGGACGACTGACAATTAGCTCATCGCCCTGCTACGACTTTGTGGACCCGCTAGGAGTGGGGGTGGAGGACATCCAGGTTATAGTGGGGTTTTGGCGTCAGTCGGTTGGCCGGCCGTATGACTGCGACGGCGATGGAGTGATCACCGTCGCGGACATCATGTGCGCGGCAGCGGCGTGGGGTCCATGCCGGTAGAGAGAATAGGCGTGATACCATGGGCTGAGTTGACCACGGATCAGCAGACAGACACGGCTAGCGAGACCGACGATTCTGTCTTTCCGGTCATCCACGGCCAAATTGGCTGAGGCAGAGAAGGAGCTGGGGTCATGATTAACGGATCAACACTTCGGCACGGCTCAGTGCAAGGCACCATCCTCTTGGTCGAGCAGGACGTGACAAGGACGGGTTCCCTGATCACCGGCTTGCAAGACCGGGGTTTCCGGGTACTCCACGCCACCGATGGCCGGCAGGGTCTGCGGTATGTCCGGGCGGCGCAGCCTGACCTCGTCTTGCTGGACGTGATGTTGCCACAGGTGGATGGCTTCGCCGTGTGCCGTACGCTACGGGAGGAGTCGGTGGTGCCTATCATTATGCTCAGCGCCAATGGTCACGCAGAGGATCGGGTGCGGGGCCTGGAACTCGGTGCGGACGATGTCGTCGCCCGGCCGTTCGATCCTTGCGAACTGATCGCCCAGGTGCAGCCATCCATCGCTGATAGCGCCGGGCAGGCCGGGCGAAATGCCTTGGACCTGGCTGGCTATTCGTGTTGGTTAAGGTGCATAGGCGACTTGTTGTCAACTCTCCAACTTGCTTTTATCGCAAAACTCGAGGTATTCATGAGGCCGGGCATGAGGACGAACAGGGGGTTGGCATGTAGACGACTCCTTCGATGAACTCCGCCTTGTTAATTTGGGGATGCGCCTCGTAAAGCCGCTCAAACTCAGCTGGAAAAACTGCTCTGAGGCCCATCCGCGGGCCGTTTTTTCGGCGCCTGAGGACGGGCTTGCGAACCTTTTTTCAGGGCAGTCACAATTGCTATGAGTGTATGAGTGCACTCGCGACTTGACAGGCGCCGACATCTGTGGTATACTGCATATCAAGTGAGTATTACTCAGTTCGTGAGTGCTACTCGTACAACTGATAAATTCTGCCGCTTTCGCTCGAACCACTAAACCACACAACCCCCCTGATGGAGAAGAGGACTCAAGCCCATATGGCTCAGGTTCTTCTCTTCGCTCACGCCTATGGGCGTACACCATATGCGCCACAATCTCAACGCACCATCCCAGAGCTGGTCCACCAGGCCGTACAGGTGGCCCTCGATGATGCCGGCCTCTCCATCCAGGATGTAGACGCCGTCGTCACTGCCTCGGTGGATCTGTGGGACGGGCTGACGGCTTCCAGCGTGGCGGTGACCGAGGTGGTGGGCGCGGTGATGAAGCCGGAGACGCGGGTGGCCGGCGATGGCCTGCTGGCCGTCTGCCAGGCGGCCATGAGCATCCTGGCCGGCAGCTACGAAATCGTGTTGGTCGTGGCCCACGGCAAAGGTTCAATGGGAGATCGTTGGGCGCTGTCCAACTGGACCTTCGATCCGCTCTACCAGCAGCCGCTGGGTCTGGATGACCTGGCGGCTGCTGCGCTTCAGGCCCAGGTTTACCTCCACCGCTATGACATCCCACCAGAAGCCCCCGCCCAGGTGGCCGTCAAGAACCGCAAGCAACCGGGCCTGAGCGTGGACGACGTGCTGGCTTCCCCGATGCTGGCTTCTCCCATTCACGAACTGGAAGTCCCCCCTGTGGCAGACGGTGCTTGCGCCCTGGTGCTGGCTGGAATCCCCCGCAGAGACCGCAGTGACGGGCCGCCGGTCTGCATCCGGGGCTTCGGCTACGCCGTCGAGCCCCATTACTTGGGAGACCGGGATCTGGCCGATCCCACGGCCCTGCGCGAGGCGGCTCGCCAGGCCTACCGCATGGCCGGCATCACCGATCCTCGACGCGAAATCCAGGTTACCCATGTTTCCGAAGCCTTCGCTTACCAGGAACTCCTCTGGTACGAAGGCCTCGGCTTTTGTGGCCGTGGAGAGGGCCCTCGCCTGTTGATGGACGGTGTGACAGCACTGGGTGGCGCGTTGCCGGTTAATCCCCGGGGTGGCCTGCTGGCCGGCGTGCCGCCTTTCGTCGCCGGCCTTGATCGGCTGGTCCAGGCCGTGCAGGACGTGCGGGCCGGTGCTGCCACAGCGCTAGCCCACGGCACCTGGGGGCCGGCCGGACAGGGACAGTGCGTTGTGGTTGTGGGACAGTGAGCCAGGGGGCAGGGGACAAGGAGCAAGGGAGCAAGGGGGCGAGGGAGCAGGGGAGTGTTCTCCTCTGCACCCTGGCACCCCTGCACCCCCACACCCTGGCTCCCCAGTACCCTAGCTCCCTGGCATCCACGCAGGAGGGTGATGTGGCTGATGGGACAATCTTATGGCAGGTGCGGGAGGGCACGGCCTGGGTCATCTTGAAGCGGCCGGAGCGGCGCAATGCCCTCAACCGGCCGATGATGGAGGAGTTGGCGGCTGCGCTGGAGCGAGCCAACGCCGATCCCCAGGTGCGCGTTGTGGTTCTCACCGGGGCAGGTGAGGCGTTTTGTGCCGGCGGCGACTTGGCCGACTTTTTGGATCGCAGTCCGGCCGAGCAGCGTCAGGCCGTGCAGGCCTTCGCCCGGCTGATGGCGATCTTGCCGACGCTGGGCAAGCCGGTCATAGCCGCCGTCAACGGTCTGGCTTTGGGCGGTGGCTGTGGTCTGGTGGCCGCCTGTGACTTGGCGATAGCCGCCGAAACAGCTCGCTTCGGCCTGCCGGAACTGCGGGTGGGGCTCTTCCCCTTCCTGGTGATGCCTCATCTCCTGCGGACCATCGGCCGGCGAGCCTTCCTGAAACTGGCCCTGACCGGCGAGTTGATAGACGCTCACGAAGCAAAACGTCCGGGATTGGTGGACCGGGTGATGCCGTCGGATCGTTTGAGGGAGGAAGTGAGCTCACTGGCAAACCAGATTCAGGGGCACAGTCCAACCTTGCTCCACCTGGGCAAGGAGGCGCTGCGACGCGTGGGGGCACAGGAGCTTCCCGCAGCGCGGGAAACGTTACAGGAAATCTTGCTGACGGCCCTGGCGACGGCGGATGCCCAGGAGGGGATGCGGGCCTTCGTGGAGAAACGAGCCTCAAGGTGGGAAACGTGAGATGGGACGCGCTGTAGCCATCATTGGTACGGGACAGACAAAGCACGCTAGCGCCCGAGACGACGTGAGCCAGGCGGAGCTGGTGCGCCAGGCCGCCATCCGCGCCCTGGCCGATGCCGGCCTGACTTTTGACGACGTAGACGCCGTCATCCTCACCAACATGGAGCTCTTCGAGGGACGGGCGCTACCCGAACTGTGGCTGGCCGAGGCCGTGGGCGGCTACCTGAAGCCCGTCTTCAAGATCGCCACCGGCGGCACCTCGGGCACCTCCGCCTGCATCGCCGCCTACCATCAGGTGGCCTCAGGCGTTTTTGACGTGGTCCTGGTCGTGGGCTGGGAGAAGCACTCCGAAGGCCACACCCAGACGGGCATGGCCCTCACCGATCCCCTGTGGGATCGCCAGGTGGCCTCGGGGGCGGTGGGTAACTTCGCCCTTTCCATCAGCCAATACATGGCTGAGCGGGGGGTGACGGAGGAGCAGGCGGCGAAGGTGGCCGTGAAAGCCCGCCGCAACGCCTGCCGCAACCCTTACGCCCACCTGCAGATGCCCGACCTCACCGTGGAAAAGGTGCTGAGCTCGCGCCTGCTGGCCTGGCCGGTGCGCCTGCTGGACATGTGTCCCCAGTCGGACGGAGCCTGCGCGGTGGTCTTCGCCAGTGAGGAGGTGTGTCGCTCACGGATCGAGGATCCCCAATTGCGGAAGCGCGTCAAATCCGAAATCCGAAATCCGAAATCCGAAATCAAGATGGCGTGGGTGCGGGCAGCCGTGACGCGCCATGATCAGCCTTACCTGGGTGATCTGGACCGCCGGCTGGTGACCATGCGCACCCTGCGGGATGCCGCCCGCGAGGCCTACCGGCAGGCGGGCATCACGGATCCCCTGCGCCAACTGGACGTGGCCGAGATCTACGAGCCGGTGACCTACGCCGAGCTGGCCTGGTACGAGGCCCTGGGTTTCTGTCGAGATGGCGAGGCCGGCCGGCTGATTGATGAGGGCGTCACCGAGATGGACGGCGAGCTGCCGGTGAACCCGTCGGGTGGGGTGCTGTCCACCAACCCGGTGGGGGCCTCAGGAGTCATACGCGTCGCTGAGGCGGCCATGCAGGTCATGGGCCGCGCGGGAGCGCACCAGGTGCCGAACGTGAAGACGGCCCTGGCCACGGGGTACGGGGTGTATGCGTGGAGCGATGTGTTGATTCTATCCGATGAAAGCGGTTAGGTGAGGGCAGACGACACTGGCGATGCGGCGTGCGCCCGCCCGGATAGCCTGGTCAACAAGAGGTGAGCAATGAGCGAGAGGAGTGCGTTATTGCAGGGACGGTGGGGCGTCCAGACTCGTGGTGAGCTAAGCCGAACCATCGGTGTGCCAGAAGGGATTATCCAGGGTGAGCCCCTCGGCCTGGCCAGCGGTGACCAGCGGCTCATCATCAGAACGTTATCTTTGTCGTCAACCAACCGACGGATCCAGACGCTGCCCGGCTCGGTGACGTAGTACTTGACGAGGGCGCTGGGCTCCAGGTAGTAGATGGACACTTAGAGCCTATCCGGAAACCGCTCAGGAGGGGCGTCCTCGCCCCGTCCGACGGCGAGGACGCCGTCGGATAGCAGGCTTTCCGGATAGATTCTTAGCTGAGCTCCCGCTCACGGATATGGAGGATGATCTCGGAGAGAGGGGGTTCGATCTCCAATTGACGCCACTCGGCCAGAATGCGCTTTTGATCCTCGGGAGAGTGCCGGGCCTCGAAGGCCTGGGTCTGGGCGACTTCTTGGGCCGTTGGTTCGCTGAGCAGGCCGGCCGCGCGCAGGACGGCTCGCACTCGTTCCCGCGCTGCCGTGGGATGAACCTCTTCCGAGGGCCAAAGCGTTCGGAAATCGTGTAGACTGATGATGACCGCCTGATCATCGCCTCGGGTCTGGATGATAACTGGCGTGCCCGTCGTTGTTACTTCTCGCACGATGCGCCCGAAGTGGGTTTTGACCTCGGTAGCGGGAATCCGTCTGGCCACTTTGGTCGCCATGGTCACTCCTTTTGACAAGCGTCTGACAGAGAAGGCTCGGTCGAAGGCTCACTCGAGCCGCTCATGCCAAAGGCTCAAGGCAAGTGTTCTGATTAATCAATCAACATCATTGTACCACAGCCAATATAAGGGAAGTCAAACGGGATAGCTGTGACCGTCACGAGTTTGAGACGTGCCAAAGCCGTCTCTACGGGCATTATGAGCAAACGTCTGCAGATCCCCAACGCGATACGCTCACGGGAGCATAGGCCGAAGGTGACATGAGCGAACTCCTACGTGTGCTCATCACTATGAACCTCACCTGGCGCTACGGCACTGGGTGGTACTTCGGGCACTTCTTCCGCGTGCTGAAGGAAGAGGGCCGGCTGGTGGGGCTGTGCTGCCCGGTGTGCCGGCGGGTCTACCTGCCGCCGCGTCCTGTCTGTGGCAACTGTCACGCCGAGCTCTCTGAATGGGTGCCCGTGGCCGACACGGGGACGGTGCGCGCCTTCACCGTGGTGCATCTCCCCATCGTGGATCCGGTCACCGGAAAACCCCGGCCAACCCCCTACGGCATGGCTCTCATCCAGCTCGACGGCGCCGACACCACCCTCAACCACTACCTGGCCGAAGCTGACCTCTCCAAGTTGCGCATCGGCGCTCGGGTGCGGGCCGTATGGCGGGAAGAGCGCCAGGGGCGGATGAGTGACATCTTGCATTTCGAGATCATTGAGAAAGGAAGAACCGCGGATGCGCAGAAACACGCGGATTTCGGCGTAGGTAAATCCGCGTGTTTCCGTGAATCCGCGGTCATTGAGGAAGGAGTGTCGTTGACGTTTCGCTACGCGGCAGGGAAGACCGCCAGCCGGTTTCTGGCGGCCCTGCGGGATGAGCGGCGCATTTATGGTACTCGCTGCCCCCAGTGCCGGCGGGTGCTGGTGCCGGCGCGGAGCTTCTGCCCACGCTGTGGGGTAGACACCGATGAGTGGGTGGAGGTAGGGCCGGGTGGAACTCTGACAGCCTTCACCGTGCGGGACGGGCAAGTCTTTGGCCTTATTCGCCTGGACGAGGCCGACACGGACCTGGTCCACCGACTGGGGAAGGCGGAGCCGGACGCCTGGCGGGTGGGGATGCGGGTGGAGGCCGTCTTCGCCCAAGCCCGCAAGGGACACATTCTGGACATCGCCTATTTCAGGCCCAAGGAGGGTATTTAGAGCTTATCCGAAAAGTAAGGCAAGATGGCATCTCGCCCTACGAAAAGTGCCTCAGAAGCGATTTTTTCGGATACGTTCTTATTCACCTGCTTCCGCTGGACCTTAGTCCAGCGGCCTGTCCTGGCTCGAATATGGCGCTGCAAAGCTGATAAGGCGCCGGACTAAGGTCCGGCGCGAGCACGAGGTGAACAGTTACCAGGAGGTATCAGGTCATGGCCAACACGATTAGAACCAGGACCCGCCAGACCGTACTGGCCGTCTCGGCCGGGCTGGCCACGGTCGGCGGGCTGCTGGCTTTCCTTACCCCGGAGCGGCTGTACCCGGACTACGTAGCCCTGCCGCCCTCGGCGCGCTACGGGCCGGGGATGGAGGCCCTCGTCTACTGGGCCTGAGCGGTGGCTGCCGGGCTTGCCGTGCGCGAGCCGCAGAACCGGGGCCTGGTGAACTGGGTTATCAGCGTGGCCGGGCTGAAGTTCCTGTACGACCTGTACGCCCTGGCCCGGGGCTGGGTGGACTTCGGCAGCCGCGCCGTCTTCATCGTCTACGCCGCCTTCCTGCCCATCGCGATGATCCTTCTGTACCCCCGGTCCGACGAGGAACCGATAGACGGCTGAGGAGGGAACAAGGGGCAGAGAGCAAGGAGCATGGAGCCCTGTGGTACCTTGCGCCCTGCGCCTTGTTCCTTGCTCCATGCAGCATGCGAGGTCTCACAATGAACATTGACTACGAAAAGCGCGGTCACATCGCGGTCATCACCCTGAACCGCCCGGAGGCGATGAATGCCCTGGACCTGGAGATGAGCCACCGGTTGGCGGAGGTGTGGCGGGAAGTCCGTGACGACCCCCAAGTGTGGGCCGCGATCATCACCGGCGCCGGAGACCGTGCCTTCTGCGCCGGCGCCGATTTGAAGAAGTTAGGCGAGTACTACCAGAGCATGACCCCCCTACAGCGCCGCCAGCGGGCGGAGCAGGAACCCGGTCTGGGAGGCATCACCCGCAACCTGTGGGTGTCCAAACCCATCATCGCCGCGGTCAACGGCCACTGCCTGGCCGGCGGGCTGGAGCTGGCCCTGGCCTGCGACCTGCGGGTGGCCGCCGAGCACGCCACCTTCGGCCTGACGGAGGTGCGCTGGGGGATCATCCCCGGCGCCGGCGGCACCCAGCGCCTGCCGCGGCTCATCCCGGTGGGCGTTGCCCTGGAGATGATTCTCACGGCGCAGCCCATCAGCGCACGGCGGGCCTACGAAGTGGGGTTGGTCAACCGGGTGGTGCCTCTGGCGGAGCTCATGCCGGCGGCCCTGGAGCTGGCCGAGGCCATCTGTGCCAATGCCCCTCTGGCGGTGCGCACGGCTAAAGAGGCTGTCTGGCGCGGACTGGACCTTTCCCTGGAGGAGGGGCTGCGCCTGGAAGCGTTGTTGGGCGAACCTCTGCGCCAGACCGAGGACGTGCAGGAGGGGTTGCGGGCTTTTCGGGAGAAGCGGAAGCCGGAATTCAAGGGGGAATAGGAGCAAGGAGCAGGGAGCAGGGGGCAAGGAGTAAGGAGCAGAGGAAGGAGAATGTGATGGCACAGAGAAGGGCGCGGGGGTATGAGGACACCGAGATCTACAAGCTGGCCAAACGGTTGGCTGTGGAGGTTCACCGCATGACCCTGGATGAACTGCCCGGGTTCGAAATGTACGAAGAGGGAAGGCAGATCCGTCGTTCGGCCAAATCGGTGGTGGCCAATTTCGTCGAAGGCTATGGCATGAAACGCTACCAGGGTGACCTGGTACGGTATCTGACCTACGCCATGGCCTCCTGTGACGAAACCAAAGCCCACCTGGAGATGTTGCACGAGACAGGCTCCCTGGCCCCGGAACGGTTTGAGCACTTTTACAGCCAATATCGCAAAGTGGGCGGGATGCTCTGGAACTTCCGTGAAGCTGTCTTACAAGGCCACGTATGAACTCCCTGCTCCCTGTGTCCTGCTCCCTGCTCCCTGACTGAGGAGGAATCGCCTATGAATTACAAGACTATCCTGTTCACCGAAGATCCACCCCTCGCCCGGATCACGCTGAACCGTCCCGAGGTGCTGAACGCCATCAACGATGTGATGCTGCGGGAGATCATAGACGCCTGCCGGCGGGTCGCCGAGGACCGGGAGGTGCGAGTCATTGTCTTCGACTCAGCCTGCGAGCGGGCCTTCAGCGCCGGGATCGACGTGGGCTTTGTCAAGGACATGCACCCCTGGTTCGGGCGCTGGGTACCCCAATTGCTCCATGAGTGTTTCGGGACGGTGCGCTTCACCGAGAAGCCCTTCATCGCGGCCATTGATGGCCTGTGCCTGGGGGCCGGGCTGGAGCTGGCCGTTTCCTGCGACCTTCTCATCGCCACCGAGCGCTCTCAGTTTGGCCTGCCCAACGTCCACCGCGGAATTCCGGCCATCGTGGAGGCGGCTCTCCTGCCTCACGCCATGAGCATCTTCCACGTCAAAGAGATGGCCTTCACAGGCGAGTTCTGGGATGCCCGCAAGGCGGAACGGCGGGGGCTGCTCAACGCCGTGGTGCCCGACGACGCCCTGGGGGCTGAGGTGAACCGCTGGGTAGAGAAGCTGGCCAGCAAATCCCCCATCGCCCTGGCCACCCAGAAGGACATCATCAACAAGTGGATGCTGACCGACCTGGAGACGGCCATTGATTACTCGATCCAGACGGTGCTGCTGACCTTTAGCACACGGGACCAGAAAGAAGGGATGGAGGCGTTTCTGGAGAAGAGAGAGGCGAGGTTTGTGGGAGAGTGAGGATGGAGAAAGTGATCATCAGCTGCGCTTTGACAGGTGCTCAGCAGGGCAAGGAGGCCAACCCGAACCTGCCCACCCAGTCGGAGGAGATCATCCAGCAGGCCGTGGATGCCTGGAACGCCGGCGCGGCCATCGTCCACATCCATGCTCGGGACGAGCAGGACCAGGCCACCGCCGACGTGAACGTCTTCCGCCGCATCGTGGAGGGCATCCGCGCCCGGGGTTGTGACGCGGTGCTGAACCTCAGCACCGGCGGGGCGGTGGCCGGCCTGCCCCTGGAAGAGCGCATCCGCATCCTGCCGGAGTTAAAGCCCGAGATCGCTTCGTTCTCCGTGGGCGGGGGCAGCCTGTTGGGAAAATATGACCCAGCGGAGAAGCGCTGGGTGCGGGACCAGTTCGTGCCCCTGGTGCCGTCCTACGCCGAAATGGAGCAAATCGCTCGCGTCTTCCTAGAGAACGGGGTGAAGCCGGAGCTGGAGGTGTACTCAACCGCCTTCCTGAATAACGTCTGGACCCTGCGGGACCTAGGGCTGCTCCAGGAGCCGTTGCTCATTAATCTGGTGACCAACATCCCGGGGGAGTGCATCCCCTGGTCGCCGAGGAACATCCTCTTTCTGGTGGAGTCGTTACCGCCAAACTCGCAGTGGATGGTCACCGCCATCGGGGGCAAGGTGCATTTCGTCTCGGCGGCCTTTTGCATGGCCATGGGAGGCCACGTGCGGGTCGGACTGGAGGACAACGTGTACATCGCAAAGGGGGTGTTGGCCAAGAGCAACGCCGAGTTGGTCGAGAAAGCGGTGCGCATCGCCCGGGAAATCGGGCGCGAGGTGGCCACACCTGGTGAGGCCCGAGAGATTCTGAGGCTGAGACGTCCGTGAACTTTGCAGCTCTGAGAGCCCGATCAATGCGAAAGTCCGCAATCCGCAGTCCGAAATCCGAAATTCGGCTAATGCCCCTTTCCGAGGCTGTCCGCCGCTTCGTGCGGCCGGGGATGGCGCTGCACTTCGGCAACGGCTGGGCTTTCCCCACCGCCGTGCTCTTCGAAGTGGTGCGCCAGTTCTGGGGCCGCGAGCCCGGCTTCACCTACATCGCTGCCACAGGGACAGCCGTCACCCTGGCTCCGTTGCTTCTGGGAGGCCTGGTGCGGCGGGTCGTCTCCACCTTCAACGGTGATGGACTTCCCTTCCCCGCGCCCAACCCGGTCATCCAGCAGGCCTATCGGGAAGGCCGGGTGATCTTCGAGGACTGGACCATGCTGACCTACACCCTGCGCCTGATGGCCGGCGCCCTGGGGTTACCCTTCCTGCCCACGCACAGCCTGTTGGAGAGCGACATCGCAGCCGAGAACCGGGACGCGTTTGTCACCCTGGACGATCCCTTCGGTAGCGACGAGCCAGTGGGGCTGGTGCGCGCCCTGCGGCCAGACCTGAGTTTCGCCCACGGGTGGGCCGCTGACGAGATGGGCAACACACTGCTGGGTAGCCCTCTCGCCGGAGGAGCCTGGGGCGCTTTGGCGGCCCGGGAAGGCGTGATCGTCACCGTCGAGCAACTGGTGGACGCCGGCTGGATGCGTCGGCACGCCCGGCTGGTTCCCATCCCCGGCGACATCGTGCGCGCCGTCTGTGTGGTCCCCTTCGGTGCTCATCCCGGGGGTCACTTTGGGAGCACGGAGCAAGGAACAAGGAGCATGCAGCGCCCTGCTCTTGATAACTTGCGCCATGTGCCCTGGGCAGGGTATGCCGAGGATCGAGACTTCATCCTGGAAGCCCGGACGGCGTCCCAGGACCCTGAGCGCTTTCGGCGCTGGGTGGAACAGTGGATTCTGGAGCCGCGCGATCACGACGATTACCTGGCCCGGCTGGGAGAGGAGCGGCTGCGGGCCTTGCAGGAGCGCCTGCGGCCGGAGAGCTGGCAGGCGCAACTGGCTGCCGAGCAGCAGGAGGAAGAGGGCTTCACCGACGACGAGGTGATGATCGTTGGGGCGGCCCGGGAGTTGGTGCGATGGATTCGGGAGCGGGGCTACTGGCGGGTGCTGGCCGGCATCGGCGCCTCCCACCTGGCCGCCTGGCTGGCCGCGGAGACGCTGCGCGAATCGGGCTACGACGTGGCCCTGCTGGCCGAGGTGGGCCTCTACGACTACCGGCCCTACCTGGCCGATCCCTTCGTCTTCAGCCTGCGCAACGTGCCCACAGCCGCCATGAGCACCGACCTGGTGACCCTGCTGGGGGCATTGATGGGCGGCCCGTCGGCGCGGTGTCTGGGGGTCATCGGTGCGGCGCAGGTGGACCGCTGGGGCAACGTGAACACTAGCAAGCTGCCGGGTCGGGGACTGTACCTGGTGGGTTCTGGCGGGGGCAACGATGTGGCCTCGCTGGCAAGGGAGGTGGTGGTCGTGGCCCGCCAATCCCCCGGTCGCTTCGTCGAGCAGGTCCCTTTTGTCACTTCGCCGGGCCGGCGGGTGAGCACGATCGTTTCGCAATGCGGTATCTACCGCAAGGCAGAACCGGGTAGGGAACTGGTGCTGACAGCGGTCTTCGCGAATGAGGGGGCAGTGGAAACCGCCGTGCAGGCCGGCCGGGAGCAGTGCGGCTGGGACTTGCAAGCGGCGCCCTGGGTGGAGCGGCTACCGTTGCCGGATGCGGAGATGCTGGCCCGGCTGCGGGCTTTTGATCCGGTGGGGTACTATCGTAAACCCGCCCGTGGCATCGACGGTTACGGCGAAAGTGAGTGAGGGATGGAACGGCGGGCCTTTGTCCCGGGAGACACAAGGGACGAGGGGCAGAGCAATGAGACCCATGGCTACAGACGGGGTTGAGAACGAGCGCACCCAGCGGTGGCTGCTCCGGCTGTACTGGGCGGTGCTGGGCGTCGTGCTGGTGGTGGCCATTCTCACAGCCTCCGCACCGGCGGGCAGCCTGTGGGCGGCGATCATCCTGGCCGGTCTTCATCCGCTAGCTTATCACCTGGCCGCTCGCGCCGGGCGGCGTGTGAACCAGGGCTGGCTGGTGGCGCTGGATACCGGTGTTGGCCTCGGCGTGTATTGGTTGACGGGAGCCACCGGCCCGAGCCACCTGCTGGCTTATTTCGTCATGGGCCTGGCCGCAGGGCGTTTGTCGCTGCTTCCGGCGTTGGCGTTCAGCACTCTGGTGGGCCTCCCCTTCTCCTGGCTGCTCTTGGCGGCTCTCCTGGCCGGTCGGCTAGAGCGTCTGGGGACCCTGGTAGCGGATTACGCCGGCTTTATCGCCCTGACGCTCATGCTCAACCTCCTGGTCACCGCTCAACGAGAGCTACACCAGCAGCGAGCGGAGGCGGTTAGACTGCTCCATGAAATTACCGCGCTCTATGGTGCCACCAGAGCCATTGGCACCAGTCTGAACCTGGAGGAAACCCTGGGCCAGATCGCAGCCGAAGTGGCGCGAGCTACCGGGCTATCCCGAGTCACCATCTGGCTGGTGAACGATGAGCTCCAGGCTCTGGTGTTTGGCGCGGGAACCGGCCTGTCGGCGAGGGAAGAGGCCATAGCCCGCGATGTGGCAACACCGCTCACCCAACTGGAACCGGCCCGTCAGCAGATCATGGCCGGACAGATGCTGGCCATCCACGATGTGATGGGCGACCCCCGCGCCGATCAGGCCATTGCTGAAGCGTGGAACATAGTCTCCATGCTGGGTGTCCCTCTGATCGCACGCGATCGGGTGGTAGGCATGATGCTCGTGAACGAGCCCGGTCAACGACACGAGTTCAGCGAGAGGGAGATTCGTCTGGCGGAGGGTATCGCCGCGCAGGCGGCCGTGGCCATTGAGAACGCCCGACTTTACGAGGAAACGCAGCGCCTAGCTATCACGGATAGCCTGACCGGTCTCTTCAATCGCCGGTATCTTTTTCTCGTCTTGGAACGTGAACTGGCCCGGCACGAACGGTACAACCGGGATTTCTCACTGATGCTGCTGGACCTGGACGGCTTCAAGGCTTACAACGATACCTACGGCCATCCGGCCGGCGATCGTCTTTTGCAGGAGGTGGCCGGCGTCCTGAACGCCGTAAAGCGCAAGGCGGACATAGTTGCCCGCTACGGAGGCGATGAGTTCGCCATGGTGCTGCCGGAGACGGATCGGGCCGGGGCGCTGGCCCTGGCCGAACGGCTGCGCGAAGCCGTGCGGGAACAATGCGGCGGCCGGGTGACCATCAGCGTGGGCGTGGCCTGCTACGCCGACGACGGCGATACGATCGAGGCGCTCGTGCAGGCCGCGGACGACGCCCTGTACCGAGCCAAGGCTCAAAGTGACAGCGTACACACTTTTTCGGAAAGGGGTGACGAATGACCACTACTGCGACTACCCTCAGCACGGCTTTTCCGCCTTACACCGAAGAACACGAAATGTTCCGTCGGTCGGTGCGGACCTTTGCCGAACGGGAGATCGCGCCCTACAGCGATCAATGGGACGAAGCAGGCTACTTCCCCGATGAGCTCTTTCGCAAGGCCGGCCAGCAAGACTACTTCGGCCTGCGTTTTGACGAGAAATACGGCGGCCTGGGCCTGGACTACTGGTACGTGGGCATCATGATCGAGGAACTGATGCGCGCTCGCAACGTGGGTGCCGTGGTGGGGCTGCTCATCCAGTGCGAGATGGCCACCTCGGTGATTCACAAGTACGGCAGCGAGGAGCTCAAGCAGGAGTTCCTGGTGCCGGCCATCGCCGGTGAGCGCATCGCCGCCCTGGGCATCACTGAGCCGGGGGCCGGCTCCGATGTGGCGGCCATCCGCACCACCGCCCGCCGCGTCGGCGACGATTACGTCATCAACGGCCAGAAGACCCTCATCACCAACGGCCTGCGCGCTCACTTCGTCACCCTGGCCGTGCGCACCGGTGGGCCCGGCCCTCGCGGCGTGAGCGTCATCCTGGTGCCGGCAGATGCGCCCGGCTTCTCCCGTGGCCGCGAACTCAAGCACACCATCGTCCCTTCCAGCGACATGGCCGAACTCTTCTTCTCTGACTGCCGGGTGCCGGCCCGCAACCTGGTGGGCGAGGAGAACAAGGGCTTCTACTACATCATGGACCTCTTCCAGGGCGAACGGCTGGTGCTCGCCTACATCATCAACAGCCTGGCGCGGGAGATGATCCAAGAAGCCCTGAACTACATGCAGGAGCGCTCTGCCTTCGGCCGGAAACTGGCCGAGATGCAGGTCTGGCGGCACCGCTTCGCCGACGTGCTCACCGACTGGGAAGCCTCGAAGATGCTCACCTACCGCGCCACGGATCTGCTAAACCGGGGCGACTCGGAGGCGGAAGTGGCCGTCTCCATGGCCCGCCTCTTCGCCGCCGAGTTCATCCGGCGGGCGGCCATCGAGTGTGCTCAGGTCTTCGGCGGATACAGTTTGATGGACGAGTACTGGATCGCCCGCGCTGTGCTGGGGGTGCACGGCTTCGGCATCGGCGCCGGCACCCAGGAGATTCAGCGGGAGATTATCGCCAAACGGCGGATTGGATGAGGAGGTGTTTGCCATGGAACGACCCTGGCTCAAATTCTACGACGAAGGGGTGCCCCACACCCTGGAGTACCCCGAAAAGACGCTGCCGGACTTGCTGCGGGAGACGGCGGCGAAACACCCGCAGAACACGGCCACCGTGTTCTTCGGCGGCAAATTGACCTACGGCCAGTTGAAGCAAGAAGAACGCTTCCTGGCGGTGATGCCCTTTTTCCACGTCTACGGGCTGACGGCGGTGATGAACGTGTGCGTCAGCCAGGGCTGGGAGATGATCCTCATCCCACGCTTCGAGGTAGACCAACTCATGGAGGCCATCGCCAAACACAAGCCCACCATCTTCTGCGGTGTGCCCACCATGTACGTGGCCATCAACAACTACCCCAAACCGGTGGACGTGACCAGCATCAAGGCCTGCTTCAGCGGGGCGGCGCCGCTGCCGGTAGAAGTGCTGGAGGAATTCGAGCGCAAGACCGGCGCCCGCATCGCCGAGGGGTACGGCCTGACCGAAGCCTCGCCGGTCACCCACATCAACCCCATGTACGGGCAGCGCAAACCGGGCAGCGTTGGCCTGCCCATCCCCGATACGGATGCCAGGATCGTGGACCTGGACACGGGGACCCAGGAGCTGCCGGTGGGCGAGGTGGGTGAGATCATCATCCGGGGTCCACAGGTGATGCAAGGCTACTGGAACCTGCCCGAGGAGACGGCGCAGACCATCCGCGACGGCTGGCTTTACACCGGCGACATCGGCAAGATGGATGAGGAGGGGTATTTCTACATCCTGGACCGCAAGAAGGACCTGATCATCGCCGGCGGCTACAACATCTATCCGCGTGAAGTGGAGGAGGTGCTGTACGAGCATCCTAAGGTGCTGGAAGCGGCGGTCATCGGGGTCACTGACCCCTACCGGGGCGAGACGGTGAAAGCCTTTGTCGTGCTCAAGCCGGGGGAGCAGGCCACCGAAGAGGAGATCATCGCCTTCTGCCGCGAGCGGCTGGCAGCCTACAAGGTGCCACGCCTGGTCGAGTTTCGGGACACGCTGCCCAAGACGATGGTGGGCAAGGTGTTGCGGCGGGAGCTGCGGGAAGGGTAAGAACAGGGGAGCAAGGGAGCAGAGGAGCATGGGTGCAGGGGGGCTGACACCCTTGCACCCATGCACCCTGCTCCCACCAAGGGGAGACAGGAAGGAGATGAAAGCAGCACGTTTCTACGAAGCCGGGAAACCGATGCGGATTGAGGAGGTAGCGACCCCCGAACCCGGTCCAGGGGAGGTACTGGTTCAGGTGAAGGCCGCCGGCATCTGCGGCACCGACCTGCACATCGCTCTGGAGGGGACAATTCCCACGGCGCGCACGCCCATCACCCTGGGCCATGAGGGGGCCGGGGTAATCGTCACCCTGGGCAACGGAGTGACCGGTTGGCGAGTCGGCGAGCGGGTCTGCTTCCTCCCTCATGCGCCATGTGGCCAATGCTGGTACTGCACCAGCAGTCGGCAGACACTCTGTCCGCGAACCCAGATCTTCGGCCTCCACCGCGACGGCACTTTCGCTGAGGCGATTGTCGTTCCAGCGCGCTGCCTGGTGACCCTGCCCGAGGCTATCCCCTTCGAGCTGGGCGCGGTGCTCACCGACGCCGTCTCCACCGCTTACCACGCTGTGGTGATGCGGGGAGCCGTACAGCCCGGGGAGACGGTGGTCGTCGTTGGCTGCGGCGGCGTGGGCCACCACGCCATGCTCTTTGCCAGACAGCAGGGCGCTGGCCGAGTCATCGCCGTGGACGTGGCCGAAGGCGCGCTGCGCCGCGCCCAAGAGGTCGGGGCCGAGGCCACGGTGAACGCTCGTGAGGAGGATGTCGCCAAACGGGTGCGGGCACTGACCGACGGCCTGGGGGCTGACCTGGCCGTGGAGTGCGTCGGGCGGGCGGAGACGGTGATCACAGCGCTGAAGTGTTTGCGGCGCGGCGGCCGCGCGGTCATCGTAGGCGTGGGGCCGGAGCGCGTGACTTTACCCCCTTTGCAGGCCTTCGTGGGCATGAACCTGGCCCTGCTGGGCTCCATGGGCTTCGACCAGGCCGACCTAGAGACGGTAATCGGGATGGTCAGCCGGAGGGAACTGGATCTCACGGGATCGGTGAGCGAAACGCTGCCCCTGGTTGAGATCAACCAGGCTATACGGCGGGTGGCCGAGCGAAAGGGGGACAGCGTGCGGGTGGTGGTGGTGTCGTGACTGTAGAGAGAAAGGAGCAAGCTGCAGGGAGCAGGGGAACAGCACCTTGCTCCATGCTCTTTGCTCCCTACCCCGGTAGAAGGAGGTCCTTTAGCCATGACAGAAGATAGCAGCCGCATTGGCGCCATTGACGCCTGGGCTTCGCCCTGTCTGCCGGGTTACGCCCAGCGTTTTCCCGAAGAGTTCAAGCACATCTTCCGCCGCTACGGTTCCATCGAGCGCTTCGAGGAGGGCGTCACCATCGAGCAGATGCTGGCCGAGATGGACGAGGCCGGCGTGGAGATGGCCGTTCTCTCGGCGTTCTACTACGAGGGGGTGGAGATCGCCGGCAACGAACTGGTGGCCGAACTGGTACGCCAGTACCCGGACCGCTTCGTCATCGGTGCCGGCACCCTGGATCCCCGGGGCAAGCCTATGGATGTGATCCGCCAGGTGCGCTACCTGGTGCAGGACCTGGGCATGCGGGCCATACGCCTGGAGCCCTACGCCTACGGCAACGGCATGTGGGCGCCGCCGCCCAGCGACAAGATGTACTGGCCCGTGTACATCGCCTGCGCTGAGTTGGGGGTGCCCGTGTGCATCCAGGTGGGCCACACGGGGCCGCTGCTCCCCTCAGAGTGTGGCCGGCCCGTTTACCTGGACGAGGTGGCCCTGGCCTTTCCCGAGTTGACCATCATCGGCTGCCACCTAGGCCAGCCCTGGCACGAGGAGATGATGACTCTGGCCTGGAAGCACCCCAATCTCTATGTGGAGACCAGCGCCCGCCCGGCCCGGCGCTGGCCCGAGAGCTTCGTCCACTTCGTCCGAACCTGGGGCCAGGACAAGGTCATCTGGGCCACCGACTACCCGCTGCTGTCGTTCCAGCGCTGTCGGGACGACGTAGAGGCTCTGGACCTGCCCTTCGAGGTGAAGAAGAAGTTGTTGCGGGAGAACGCGATGCGGGCTTTTCGGATTGAGCACAGGAGCAGGAAGTGAGGCGCAGGATTTGCATGTTCCCTGCTCCCTGGAGGAGAAATGAACTCGGCTGAAGATCTGGATAGACGAGGGTTTGTTGGCTGGCTGGGGATGCAGTTCGACAGCTTCGGCGACGGCCGTTGTCGCTGCTGGCTGGAGCTTACCGATCAGCATCGCAACATCTACGGCGTGGCCCACGGGGGCGTGACTTACAGCCTGCTGGACAGTGCTATGGGCGTGGCCGTGTGGACGCTGCTGCAAGAGGGGGAGCGCACGGCCACGGTGGAGATCAAGGTCGCCTACTGCCGCCCGGCCCGCGACGGCCGGCTGGTAGCCCAAGGGCGGGTGGTAGAGCGGACGCAACAACTGGCCTTCACCAGCGGCGAAGTGCGGAACACCGCCGGCGAGCTCGTGGCCATTGCCACCGGCACCTTCTTTATCATCAAGCACAGTCAGGAAGCAGGAGAACCGGCGAGCAGAGGGGCAACACGCTGACTACGCATCACGTTTCGCGTACGAGGAGCAAACACCATGGACTTCCAACTGACCGAAGAACAAACCATGTTCCGCCAGGCGGTGGCAGACTTGGCCCGAAAAGAGATCGAACCCTTCGCCCAGGAATGGGATCAAACGGGGGAGTATCCGCTGCACCTCTTCCGCCGCCTGGGGGAGCTGGGCTGGCTGGGCGTGCACCTGCCCCGGGCCTACGGTGGGGGCCGAGATGGGGCACATTTCGCTGGCTATCCTGGTCGAGGAGCTGGGACGGACCTCGGCCGGGGTGACCATGGGCCTGTACCGCCACGCGGTGCTGGCCCTCACACCTATCGCCCTGTTCGGGACCGAGGAGCAGAAACAACGCTACCTGGCCCCCGGCATCCGGGGTGAGCGCATTGGCGCCTTCGGCATGACCGAGGCCTCCGCCGGCTCCGACCTGGCCGCCATCCGCACCCGGGCAGTGCGCGATGGCGACGGCTACGTCCTCAACGGCGCCAAACTTTTCTGCACTAACAGCCCCTTTGCCAACTTCGTCGTCATTTTGGCCTACACCGCCCCCGAGCAGGGCATCAAGGGCATCAGCCTCTTCGTCGTGGAGCGGGATGCGCCGGGCTTCTCCGTAGGCCGGCGGCTGCCCATGCTGGGCATGCGACCTGGCAGACGGCCGAGGTAATCCTGGAGGATTGCCGCGTGCCGGCCGGGGCGCTGCTGAGGGAGGCGGACTTGGGCTTCTACCGGGCGTTGCAGAGCCTGACTGTGGGCCGTATCGTGGCAGCGGCTTTCGCCACCGGCCTGGCGCGGGCCGCCTTCGAGGCCGCCCTGGCCTATGCCCAGCGAGCAGTTCGGCCGGCCCATCGGCCGCTTTCAGGCGGTGCAGCACAAACTGGCCGACATGGACACCGCCATCCAGGCGGCGCGGCTGCTGACCCTCAAAGCGGCCTGGCTGGCTGACCAGGGGAAGCCTCACATCAAGGAGGCCTCCCAGGCCAAGCTCTTCGCCACTGAGGCGTGTACCCACATCACCGAGCAGGCACTGCAGATCCACGGCGCCTACGGCTACATGATGGAATCGCCGGTGCAGCGGTTCTACCGGGACACCAAGGTGCTGGAGATCGGCGAAGGGACTTCGGAGATCCTGCGCAATATCATCGCTCGCCAGTTGGGGCTGTGAGCACCTGCTCCTTTGTTTGGGCCAATCTGGGAACAACTGTCTTGATCGGTTTTGGGACTTGGGGGTAGAATTGAGCGGCAGGATTCTGGTGACTCAAACCTATAACGGGGGTGGATCTTGGGAACGCAGGAGCGACGAGAGCGTGAACGGCAGGCGCGTCGGAAACAGATTCTGGAGGCGGCCAAGGAGGTCTTCTGGGAAAAGGGGTTCCTGAACGCTACCACCGAGGAGATCGCCCAGCGGGCCGAACTGGCGGTGGGCACGCTGTACCTCTACTTTCAGAGCAAGGAGGAGATGTACGTCTCCCTCCTCTTCGAGAGCGTGGACATTTTCCGTCAGGAACTGGAGCGCATCCAGGCCCTTCCCATTGCCCAGGATGAGAAACTCCGCACCCTGTGGGATTTCCTCTACACCTACTACCGGGAGTACCCCGCCTACTACCGCATTTTGAGCTTTCTGCACAACGAGGGGCTGCGTGAGGCGGTCTCGCCTGAAGTGATCGAGGAGATCAACCGGCGGACGGGTCGCAATTTCAGCCTGGCCGCCCAGATCGTCCGCGAGGGCATGGAAGCTGGCATCTACAAGGCCGGCAACCCCCGCGAGGTTGTGGATGTCCTCTGGTCATTGCTCATCGGGCTGGTGCAACTGATGGAAATCCGCCGCAACCTGGGCCTGGAGGTGGGGGAGTTGGCCGACCTGCATCGTAAGGCTTTTCAGTGGATAGAAGACGGGTTGCGGCAGAAATGAGGGGATTAAGATAAACCGCACCGTGCCTCTGAGAGACTCAATTTCACAACCCCTTCGAACTGTGCTAAAATCCGAAACGCCGTGCGCAGAGGGGGACGAAGTTGGTTATCAAGTTGCCGCAAAGTTCCAACCCCTTCCGCCGAACGGCCCGCGATGGCCTGGTCGCCTTCCTGCGCCGCAAGGTCCAGGGAGCGGCGACGATGCACCGCCGGTCCATCCGCGTCACCATGGGGCTCATCTTCGCGGCCTTGGCGTTTATCGGGGGGCTGTCTGTAGCCACCAGCCTGTAGGCGACCCGGACCCAGCAGCACGATGCCCTGGTCATCAACCTGGCCGGCCGGCAGCGCATGCTCGGCCAGAAGACGGCCATGGAGGCCTGGTTGGGCTTGCAGAAAGGGTAGGACCCTCGCCATCTGGCCAGGATGCACACTGCCGCGCACCAGTTCGAGGAGGGCCTGCGGGCCTTGATGGACGGCGGGACCCTCACCTATGCGGGCACGACCGTCTCCGTGCCCCGGGCCACCGACCGGGCCTTTCGCACCGCCCTGGAGGAGGTAGCGGCCACCTGGGAACCGCTGCACCGGGCGTCCCACGCCGTGATGGAGAACGAGCCGCAGCTTGACCTCATCCTGGACGAGGTACAGGCCTACCTTCAGGTGGAGTTTGGCGCCATCCATCTGGTGCAGGGCAGGGAGGTGATATTGCGCTGCTGGCGGGGCCTCTCCGATGCCTTTCACGCCCACGTCCTCTCCTTCCCCGCCGACGACCCACCCGCCTATTTCCTCAAAGCCCGCATCGTCCACGAGCGGCTGAGCGAGGAGGGCCTCACCCCCGACTTTGCCAAGCGCGAGGGGATTCAGGCCTGGGCATGCCTCCCGTTGCGCCTGCCCTCACCGCAGGAGGGTGAAGAGGGTGAGTGGCTCGGCGCCATCCTGGTGGGCAGCCGGCGCTACAAGGCGCTGGGTGAGGACCAGGTCCAGGCGCTGAAGGCCATGGCCGACCAACTGGCGTTGGCGATTGACCATGCCCGTGCCTATTGGCGGGCCCAGGAACGGCTGGCCCGCCTGCAAACCCTGCGCGACATTGACCGCGCCATCATTCAGCAACTGGACCTGTGGGAGGTGCTCTACGTCGTTCTGGAACGCGTGCCCCGGGAGCTGGGAGCTGATGCCGCCGCCATCAGCCTGTTCAACGCAAAGACATTTCAGGGTGAGGTCTTTGCCATGCGCCTGCCCAGAGGCAGGATCGAATACGTGACCCCGGCTTTCGAGAGGGTCACCGGCTACAGCGAAGAAGAGACTGTGGGCGAAACACCCCGTATCCTCCAATCGGGGTTGATGGAACGCGAATACTACCATCGCCGACCACAGCCAGCGGATGGCCGCCTGGGCCGAGGCCACCGCACGGGAGCTGGGCTGCAGCGAAGATGAGATCCAGGCCGTGCGCTGGGGAGCGCTGCTTCACGACATCGCAAGATCGGCGTGCCCGATGCCATCCTGCTGAAGCCGGGCGAGCTGGATGACGCGGAGTGGGAGGTCATCAAACGCCACCCGGAGATCGGAGCGGAGATCGTGCACCGGTAAAGCGGCTGGCGGACGTGGCACCGGTCATCCGCGCCCACCAGGAGAAATACGACGGCAGCGGGTATCCCGATGGACTCAAAGGCGAAGAAATCCCATTGGGTGCCCGTATCCTGGCCATCGTGGACGCCTACGGTGCCATCATCGACGAGCGGCCCTATAAGCCGGCGCGGAGCACGAAGAAGCGCTAGCAGAGCTACGAGAGTGCGCCGGCACGCAGTTCGACCCGCGAGTCGTAGAAGCCTTCCTGCGGGTGCTTGAGGAGGGAAGCTTGTAGCCAGATGCCGGCCATTGCTCACCGGCTCCGACGTCGGGGCGGCCCGCCGGCTATTGCTCATCAGCCCCTCCTGCTTGCGGGCATACGGCTTTTCCAGATACACCGAGTCCAGGGCCACCAAGACGCGCTGCCCTTTCATCTCGGCCACCGCCTGTCGGGCATCAGCGTACAATGGCTCCAGCCAATCCTGGTGCGAGAAAATCCCGGTGCGCACCAGATGGTAAAAGCGTTTGGCCAACCCTCGAGCCTTGGCCGGTCGGTCCGGTGCATGGGCTGCTGCTCTGGCCGGCTGGGGGGAGCGGGCGGCGGGCATATCGGGCACGAATGGCAGCATGCTCTGACGGTACCTGGCATCCGGCAGCACCGGCGCGAAAGGGGCCAGGAATGGTTCCAGCTCAGCTTTCAGGTCCGTGCTCAGGATGGCGACCTGTTGCCCGAGACCTACGACGACTGGCTCCTGCCCCACCGCGTCGCACTCATCGACATCATGAGCTTGCCCGGGACTTCGGCAGCAGGTGCAAGTGGTAAAAGAACCGGAGGGGTGGACTTTCCATTCTGCCGGATGGGGTTGGCAGGTTGGAAAGCCTGCTGGGACGTTCAATTGCAGGGCTTACGCGGTCGATCTGAGATGAGCGGGACAAGCCTTAAGCGGCAGCGGAGGCGCTTCGCCTCGCTGGAGGGTCGCCAACTGCCAGCGTCCTTTGACGGCCGCCACACTCTCATCTGGCCGGACCCGCAGCTTCTGCAACACGACAAAGGTTAGGAGGACAAAGCCCACATGTCGTACCCAGGCCTGATCCGCCCAACATTGGCAAGCTTCCAGCCCAGCGTACTGCTTGGTGTCGCGGAAGATAGTTTCGATGCTCCAGATACAGATAGCCGTCCACCCCCAACCGCTTAGCAAAGGCGACCGGCAATCGCATAAACGCTCCCGTGGACAGCCGCATCACCCGCAACAGCCGGTTGAGCGCGTCGTGACAGCGACCCGGCAAGTGAGGTGTGACGCGTGTTTGCGTCTGGCCCACCTCCAGCAGGATCAGGCCCGTCACGTATAGCGCCAAAGGCCGCCAGGGTGGGCCTGCCCAGCGCGACGATGCCCAGCAGGGTCAGGCGGTAAACGACTTGTGTGTACAAAGGACGCGTGTTAGAATACAATCGAGACGCCACGAGGCTCACCTCCTTCGGGAACAAGGTCTCCGTCTAAGGACATGGTACCCGAAAGTGGCGTCTCCTGCTAGTTGGCTGCTAAATCCGGTGGTTCACCCCACCGCGTAAGTCCTGTCATTGACGGCCGGTTGGCCCGCCACCGGCCGGGGACGTTGTCGCCGCCCAGGGCGCCCATGGGCAGGAAACGACCGCCGACAGCAGACGGCCGACCGCCGCCTCTCCTGTGGCCAATGGCCTTCGGGTTGAGATCCCTTTACTCTGTCCAGGGCAAGCTCCCAAATTGGGGCTGCTTTCCCTACTTGACAGACCAAGTTTGTGGCTATATAATATGAGCAAATAAAATGGTCAGAAGAGGAGGCCACAAAATGGCTGTGAGAGTTTCCATTGCCAAGGCCAAGAGTGGTTTGTCCAAGTTGCTCAAGCGCGCGCGGGAAGAGCCTGTGATCATCACCCGACGGGGTGAACCCGACGCGGTAATCCTTCCCTTTGCCGAGTACGAGCGCCTGCGGCGACTACGGGCGTATTCCAGCATGGTGCGCCTCTCCCGCGAGCTGAAGGAGGTCGGCGTGACAGCTACTGAGCTGTATGAGGCCTCCCGAAGGGAGCTGGAGGAACGGCCATGGTCGTCATAGATGCCAGCGTGGTGCTGAGGGGTTTCTTCCCTGACGAGGAGGGACATGAGGAAGCTCAGGCGATTATCCGGGCATATGCCCAGGAGGAGATCGAGCTCCTTGCTCCCACCTTGCTCCCTTACGAAGTCATCAATGGCATCCTCCAGGCGATAAGGCGGGACCGTATCAGCCTGGAGAAAGGGCAGGAAATCCTGGCCGCCTTTCAGGGGCTGGGCATTCCAACGATCGAAGTCCCCTGGCAGCGGGCCCTGGAACTGGCGCGCACTTATGAGCGATCGGCTTATGATGGGGCTTACCTGGCACTGGCCGAGGAAACAGGGAGCGAGTTGGTGACAGGAGATCGCCGCCTATACAACGCCGTCAAGGATCACCTGCCCTGGGCCCTATGGATTGAAGATCACGTCAGGTCTGAATGAACTTCCCCTTTATCCCCAGTGTTTAGCCGAAGCCGAGGCTGCGTTCCTTGAGCGAAACATAGCGCTGCTGTCCGATGACGAAGTGGTCGAGCACGTCAATGTCCAGCAGCCTGCCCGCCTAGACGATTTGCTCGGTGACTCGCACGTCCTCGGGACTCGGAGAGGGATCCCCACTGGGATGGTTATGCAGGACGATCACCGCTGCCGTCTGGCGGCGTATGGCGTCACGGAAAAGCTCCCCCACCTTGGCCTCGTGTCCCTTGCCAACCTCGCTCCAGTAGGCTGCAACCATGGCCTCGGCCTGAGAGCGAAAGCGCTCGATCCTGGCATCGACGTTAGCCAGATAGACTTCTTCTTGAAGCGGGTAGCAGTACTGCAACCAGAATCGCAGTGTGGGGTCTGGGATGCAATAGAGCTGGTTCCGCTTGGCCAGGTAGTGAGCCTGCAGGAGGAAGTTAATGGGGTAGTTGAGCTCCTGAGGGGAGTAACCCGTCTCCCTGGTTATGTCCGTCAGACGCATCCCGCCCCGGGCGGCGCTTTTGAGGATCTCCAGGTGCTTGCCCAGGTTGCGCTGGATGAGGGTTTTGGCCAATGAGTCAACGAAACTCATCGTTCGCTCATTTTTGAGGGCAAATCGAAGATTTAGCCCTCAAAAGGCAAGTTATCGTCAAGTTTCCGCCAGGATTTGCTCCAGAAACATCCTGTTGGACAGTTCAGTAGCTGAGCAGTAGTTCGGTGTCTTTCGACGAGGGTCTACATATAGTAGTTAATCTATTTGATGCCACTAAATGTAGTGGGTGGCAATTTAGAAAAGTGCTCTGAAAATAAGCGAAAGATGAGACGAAATGAACATGAAACCAGAATTTCCCTTCAGGTCGGAGCAGAAAGTAACTTCCGCCATTGGGTAGGTGACACTGTCTGAGCCGCTGGCCTATCAGCGATCTCCATGCGCAGCACTAACCCGCTTAGCCAGGGAATGGCCAACTGCTGACGATTCACCCAGGCCAGGTACTCCTTCAAGGCAGCCTGATCCGAGAAGGGGTCCAGACGTACCACCAGGCAGCTCTCTTGGAGCAAGAGCACCCCTGGCCTTCGCAGAAACTTGCGGGCCGCTGTCACCACACTCAGACGCCGATACTTTTGAGGCAAGTGAGCCAGAAACGAGGTCACGCGATTGTAGGCCAGCATGCGCAGCCAACTGAGCAGAAAAATGTTCTGGGTGTCCAGCACCGTCTCTTGCTCCGGATCGTCCAATCGCCGGTCGGGATGTTGTGTGCGATACCCTTTGGGCATCAAAGCCCAGGGCGTGGATCAAATCTCGGTAGGCCAGCTCGTGCTCCTGTCGGCTGGGATACACCTGAGCCTGCACCCCCGGCGGCAGGTCCAGGCTACCGAAGAAGGTGGCCACATACTTGGCTTTAGGGTCTTCCTCGAAGAAATGATCCCGCCGTTGCTCGGGCGGCAAGGCCAGATCATGGTGATGGACGTAGGGATGCAGTTCCAACTGACCGGTACATACCAGGCTGTCCCAATAGGCCACGTTGGGCTGGGTCCGGCGGGCCAGGGCCAGGTGTTGCACCCCTTGCTGGCGCAGGGCCTGCAAGGCCCGGTGCGCCGCGCCTTGGTAGGAGCCCCGATCCAGGATAGCCCGCAGCCCGCTACTCCCAGGTTGGGCCTGGGCTTGATGCGCTCTGGCCTCCGCCAGTTGGTCTGCGGCCCCGGGGCACAGCCGGCGGTTGGCCTGGGTCACCACCAGTCCGACGAAGCGGCGCACCCCCAGGACAAAGGTGCCGAAGAGATGATGGGCACAGCGCACGCGGCCGAAACGGGGCACTTTGGCTTTGGGCATCTCAGGCCCTCCCTGATGCCCCACTGGGTGTTCGTCCCCCGAGACCCGGGGTTGCACCTGGGGAATCGTCTCCCCTTCGGTCTGGGCGGTGGCCTGGTAGAAACGTTGCCCCGCCGTGGCGGGAATGGCCTTCAAGGCTTTGCGCCCTCGGTCGGCATCCAGGACGCGACAGCGTCCGGTGAAGAGGGCGACCCCCACATCCCACAAATCGCGCAGATGCTGCATGCGGCTGAAGCCCAGCCAGGCCAATACCAGCACCGTCAGCACCCACTGCCAGGGCAGCAGACCCGCAACGGGCACGGCGAAGGTGAGCCAGTGGGTCAAGGGCAACAGCCGGCTGGCCAGCAATCCGGGCACCAGCAGCCACAAGCCCGCGTAGGCGCTGTAGCCGATAACCGCTGGTTCAGCGTCCAGGGGCGGGGCTTGGGACTTGGGCGGCCGCCCCGTCTTGCCATCCCCACGACAGATGGAGCGCACCTGCTGGTTGATATAGCGGACATTGCGGGTGGAGCAAGCGAACCATGCGGCCACCACCTTCTGGGGAATCCCGATGGCCTGCAAGATGAACAGGGTCGCCCAAAGCAGAATGCGGCTCTGGGGATAGCGGGCCAGCACAGTCAGCAAGGTCTCGGTGACGATCTGCTGCTCTTCGGTGAGGGTCACCGGCAGGCTGTTGACGGATTCGGCAGAAGGGATTACAATAGCCATGGGACTCGCCTCCGTTGGGGTGGGTTGTGCACCCTGGTTATACCCCAACTTGCTGGGCGAGTCCAGCCTTTTGATCCGCCCAAGGCGGAAGTTACTTTTTAAGGTGCGTTTCTGGTTTCATGATCTATTCGAGGAGGTGAACCACATGTATCACATTGGCATTGATGTCGCCAAGCACCATCATGATGCCGTGGGCCTGGACGATACCGGTCGGGTGGTTTTACCCCTTTCCGTTTCTCCAACACGCGCCCCGGGGTGTAGCAACTGATCACCACGCGCCTCAACGCCTTGGACGGCGAAGTGCGCCTGGCCATGGAATCCACCGGCCACTACTGGATTGCGCTCTACGAATACCTGATCGAACGGGGCTACTCGGTCACGGTGTTCAACCCCTTGCAGATTCAGGCCTATCGTCAAGTCGGCATCCGCCAGGCGAAGACCGACCGCCGAGACTGTCACTTCATCGCGGATTTCCTGCGGGTCAGAGCCGCCGAGGCCATTTACGTCTCGGCCCCCACCTATCGCCAACTGCGCCATCTGGCGCGTTTCCGCTTCAGTCTAATCGATCGCGCCGCCGGTCTCCGACGGCGGGCGCACACCATCCTAGACCAGGTCTTCCCTGAATATCCCGCCCTCTTCAGCCGACCTTTCCATGCCACCTCCCGTCGTCTCTTGCGACAGGCGGTCACCGCTGAAGGATTCGCGGCTTGGCCCCTCGCCGACCTGACGGAGACGCTGCGCCAAGCCAGTCGCGGCCGGTGGGACGAGGAGAAAGCGCAGGCCATCCACGCAGCGGCTCAGACTTCCCTCGGCATCCGTTCCCTGCATCAGGTGGCCCGCCAGGAGATGGCTTGCCTGCTGGAGCAAATGGACCTGTTGGACCAACAGGTGAAGGCGGTGGATCAGACCCTCGCCACCCTCCTGCCTCCGGCGGGCCAACTCCTGGTCACCATCCCCGGCCTCAGCACCGTGCTGGCCGCCACCATCCTGGGGGAGATCGGGGATGTCCACCGCTTCCCCCACCTCAAGGCCCTGGTCGCTTACGCCGGCCTGGACCCCATGGTCTACCAGAGCGGCCACTTCCAGACGACCCACACCGCCCTCAGCAAGCGCGGCTCGCGCTATCTGCGCCGCGCCCTTTGGCTGGCCGCCACCGCCGCCCGGCGCTTCAACCCCCATCCGGCGGCTTTCTACCGCCGTAAGCGGAAGCAGGGTAAGCACCATAGCACGGCCATGGGCGCCGTTTGTCACCGCCTGTTGGCGCGCATCTCCGTCATCCTCATGGAACAGCGCCCGTTTGAAGTGCGCTGACCGTTTCATCTCAAGTTCGGTTGATAACGTTCGCTCAGGACTCCTCTTTCGAGGAAGTCGCTCCCCTACTTCTCAGTAGGCCTTTCGTGCTGGCTTGTGCGGTTGCAGCCAAACGATCCGAACCGGGGATTGACCCGAATCGGCCATTGCGACTTGACCAACTTCCTCAAGCGTGCTACAATCATTGTGCGAGGTGATAGCCATGAAAAAGCTGATACTCCGCGAGGCCTTGGGTACCTACATTTTGACCATAGATAAGGACACGCTGACACATCAGGCCGTCCTCATGGAACGAGAGGGCCAGCCGGTAGCTGTAATCCTGCCCATCGCCGAATATGAAGCGTTGCACAACCGATACAAGCAGCTTCAGCAGGAGTTCGACGCACGCCTCAATGAGCTGGAGCGGCGACAAGCCTACATCGAAGCTAGGCTGGCTGCCCTCGAGGAGAAGATGCGCGAGCTCCTCGGCGAATCGGAGTACATCACCGTACGGAATGTAGCCATAGCCGGCTAGAACTGCCCCCCGTTCAACGCTGACAGGCTACGGGGTTCAGGCAGAGCTCCCGCCAGCCCTCTGTTGGCCCGTCAGCCTTTACCACCGGCCGGGCTTTCGCCATCGCTGATAACGATGGAGCCCGACACGCTCCGGCTGAGGTTCCAGCATGCAACCTCTTGAGCGCCTCGGTGCCTTCTACCTGGGCCGCGAATATGACCTGGCAGCTGGTGAGCTGCTTAACAACCTGGTCATCTACGACGCCCGCGACCTCACCACCCATGCCGTTTGCGTGGGCATGACCGGCTCCGGCAAGACCGGCCTGTGCATTGACCTGCTGGAGGAGACCGCCATTGACAGCGTCCCCGCCATCATGATTGACCCCAAGGGCGATCTCACCAACCTCTTGCTCACCTTCCCCGACCTGCGCCCTGAGGACTTCGAACCCTGGGTCAACGTGGATGACGCCCGGCGCAAGGGCATGACCGTCGGCGAGTACGCCCGCTATATCTCCGACCTTTGGCGCAAGGGCCTGGCCGACTGGGGTCAGGGCCCAGAGCGCATCCGCACCCTCAAGGGGAGCGCCGATTTCCGCATCTACACCCCCGGCTCCGACGCCGGCCTGCCCGTCTCCATCCTCTCCTCCCTCCAGGCCCCGACCCTGAGCTGGGATGACAACGAGGAAGCCCTCCGCGAGCAGATCCAGGGCACCGTGGGCGCCCTCCTGGGCCTGGTGGGCATCGAGGCCGATCCGCTGCGCAGCCGGGAGCACATCCTCCTCTCCAACATCTTCGAGCACTTCTGGCGCCAGGGTCAGGACCTGGACTTGGGCAGGCTCATCAGCGCCACCCAGACTCCGCCCGTGCGCCAGTTGGGCGTCTTCGACGTGGATACTTTCTTCCCCGAGAAGGACCGCTTCGAGCTGGCCATGGCCCTCAACAACATCATCGCCGCTCCCGGCTTCCAGGTCTGGATCCAGGGCGAGCCGCTGAATGTGGGCAACCTGCTCTACTCGCCCACGGGCAAACCGCGCCACAGCATCTTCTACATCGCCCACCTGAACGAGCCGGAGCGCATGTTCTTCGTCACCCTGCTCTTGGAGCAGATCCTCACTTGGGTACGCCAGCAATCCGGCACCACCAGCCTGCGCGCCATCCTCTATTTCGACGAGGTCTTTGGCTTCTTCCCGCCGGTCGCCAACCCGCCCTCCAAGCGTCCCCTCCTCACCCTGCTGAAGCAGGCCCGCGCCTTCGGTCTGGGGGTGGTGCTCACTACCCAAAACCCCGTTGACCTGGACTACAAGGGCCTGACCAACGCGGGCACGTGGTTCATCGGCAAGCTGCAGACGGAGCGCGACAAGTTGCGCGTGCTGGATGGGCTGGAGTCGGCCACCACCGAAGCCGGCAACGCCCTGAATCGCCACGAACTGGACCGCGCCATCTCCACCCTGGGCTCGCGGGTTTTCCTGCTGCACAACGTGCACGAGGAGCGCCCGGTCATCTTCTATACCCGCTGGGCCATGAGCTACCTGCGCGGGCCCCTCACCCGGTCCCAGGTGCGCCAACTGATGGCCGGCGTCCATCCTGACGTGGAAACGGTCGCCGCGCCGGCCCGGCGGGCACCACGCCCGGAAGGTGCGCCGGTGGTGGCGGCTCCTGTGCCGCCCGAAGGACCACCGAGCTACACGCCTGCCCCGCCTTCCCTCCCACCCGACCTGCCCCAGGTCTTCTTGCCGGTGCGGCTCACCGCCAGTCGCGCCCTGGCCCGGCTAGAGGGGGTGACGGGACAGCGGATCGAGCCCGAGGAGACGGCGCTGATCTACGAGCCGGCCCTCATCGCCCTGGGAAGCGTCAACTTTGTGGACCGCAAGCGGCGTGTCAACGAAGTGCGCCGGGTGAGGTTGTTGGTGCCCGCCGATGAATTGAGCACCATCGTCCGTTGGGAGGATGCCCAGCTTGTGGAGCTGGAAGCGGCTGAGCTGGAACCACAGCCCGAGCCCGAGGCCCTCTTCGGCCCGGTGCCAGCCGAGTTGAACACACCCAGGGAGATGAAGCGCCTGGCCAAGGACTTCGGTGATTATCTTTACCGTGGCCAGACGTTGGACCTGCTGTACAACCCTGTGCTCAAGCTCTACAGCCGGCCGGGCGAATCGGAACGCGAGTTCAAGGCCAGAGCTGCGCTCGTGGCCCGCGAGAAGCGCGACGCCGAGGTGGAGGAGCTGCGCAAGAAGTACCAGCGCAAGCTCGACCGGCTGGAGCGACGGCTGGCCCGTGAGGAGCGCGAACTAGCCTAAGAGCGGGCCGAGTACGAGGCCCGCAAGCGCGAGGAGTTGCTCTCGGCGGGCGAATCCATCATCGGGATGTTGGGGATTTTCGGGCGTCGCCGCTCCACCGCCCTCTCAACGGCTGCGCGTAAGCGCCGGTTGACTGCAGCGGCACGGGAGGACATCGTCCAGTCCGAGGAGGAGATCGCCCGGCTGCAGTCCGAGATAGACGAGATGCGCCAGGACCTGGAAGGGGAAGCCCAGGCCATCGCCGATAAGTGGGCGGCCAACCTCGAGGAGGTTCAGGTTGAGTCGCTGAAGCCGCGCCCCAGCGACGTGGACATGGAGCTGGTGGCGCTGGCATGGGTGCCCTACTGGGAGATCGGCTACCGGTCGGCCCGGGGGAGCCTGACCCGCGACCGGGTGCCGGCCTGGGCTTGAGTCATCCCGTGCCGACTTTGTTGACGTAAGCTCGAAACCCGGTTTCGTTTCTAGGACCCTACAGTCTCAAAGGTGAGATCAATGGAACAACTATACGACCTGTTCGAGCGCGTTGACATGCGCATCACGAGCTGGATGGCGCGCTACAGCCTCATCGTGTTGCGGGTGAGCCTGGGGATCGTGTTCTTCTGGTTCGGCGTGCTCAAGTTCTTCCCAGAGCTCAGCCCGGCCCAGGACCTGGCCAGCCGCACCATCAGCGTGCTGACCTTTGGGCTGGTGCCCCCCAGCGTCTCGGTCCCGGTGCTGGCCGGGTGGGAGTGCGTCATCGGCCTGGGGCTGATTTTTGGGCTCTTCATGCGGGTCACCTTGCTGCTGCTCTTCCTCCAAATGCTGGGCACGATCACGCCTATCTTCCTCTTCCCCCATGAGGCGTTCACCCGCATCCCGTACGCGCCCACGCTGGAGGGCCAGTACATCATCAAGAACCTGGTGCTGATCAGCGCGGGTCTCGTGCTGGGCGCTACGGTCCGTGGAGGCCGCATGGTCGCCGAGCCGGAGGTGGCTCGCGCGCCTGGCAGGTAGGACGTCCTTTCCAGGTTGTCCTGCGGGCGCCACGGGGACAGGCTGCAAAGCCTATCCTACAGGTGGTGGAGCAGGTCCTGGTACAAGTCCGCCACCCGCCCGGCCATGACCTCGGCGGAGAACTCCTGGAGTGCACGCTGACGGCCGCGTTCCCCCATCCGGCGGCGCAGGTCCGGGTCCCCCAACAGCGTGCGGATGGCGCCGGCCAGCGCTGCCGGGTCGCGCGGCGGGACCACCAGCCCGGTCTCTCCGTGGACGTTCACATAGCTGGTGCCGGTCCCCAGCTCGGTGCACACCACCGGCTTGCCGGCGGCCATGGCCTCGATCTGCACCACTCCAAAGGCCTCACTGCGCTCTGAGGACGGCAGCACGAAGACGTCACAGGCGTGGTAGTAGAAAGGCAGCTCGTCATCGGGCACCTCCCCCAGGAAGACCACTTGCTCCTGCAGGCCCTTGGCCGCGGTCGACCTTTGCCATGCCTGCATCATGGGCCCTGTGCCTATCACCAAGAGTCGTGCGTCAATCTCCCTCATGCCCTGCAGCAGATACTGGAGTCCCTTGTAGTAGCGCAATCGTCCCACGAACAGGAGCAGTGGAGGCCTGAAACGGTCCCTGATGGCTTGAACCCGTCTGCTGTCCGCCTTTTGAAAGCGCGCTAGAGGGATGCCGTAAGGGATGACGGTGCACCTTTCGGCCACCTGGCTGAGGTAAGGCGAAGTGGCGATGTAGTTAGGGCTTCCAGCGATGATCCTGTCGGCCCCGCGCAAGACCCGCCACAGCAGGGGTTTGTAAAGGCGCAGCATGCCCTGTTGGCGCACCACGTCGCTGTGGTAGCTGATGACGGTGCGGCGGCCGGGCCGGAAGAGCAGGTTGCCCAGCTCGCCGGGCGGGTAGGGGAAGTGCAGATGGCCGATATCAGCCTGCAGCCGGCTCAGCCAGGCGAAGAAGGCCAGGCTGAGGGGGGTGGAGGCCACGTGAGCTAGTCGGGCGGCCTTGATCACCCGCACGCCACCTCGCTCCTCGACGTGCGTGCGGGCGGTCAGGCTGGTCACCAGCACGGTCACGTCCATGCCCTGGCGAACCTGGGCCTCGGCCAGGAGCCGGATGTGGTTCTCGATCCCGCCCAGGACGGGGAAGTAATCCTTGTAGACGTGGAGGACGCGCATCAGGCTCCCCTTCGTGACTGGCTCGTAGTAGGCGCTTTAGAACCTATCCGGAAACCCCGCTAGCCGAGGGCGTCCTCGGGCGACGGCATTGCCGTCGCGCACCCCGGGGCGCGCCTGTGGGCGCCACACGGGGCGAGGACGCCCCTTAGAGCCTATGTGGAAGTGATTATGCCAGCGTTCGGTAAATCTCCCAGGTCCTGCGTGCTGTCTCCTGCCACGAGAACTCCATCGCCCGTGCCAGCCCACGCTCGCGCAGGTCGGCCCGCAGGTCCGGCTCCCTCATGGCATGATCAAGCACCTCAGCGATGGCTTCCACGTTCGTTGGATCGAAGTACAGGGCGGCGTCGCCGGCTACCTCCGGCAGGCTTGAGGTGTTGGAGCACGCCACCGGCGCGCCGCACGCCATGGCCTCCAGCACCGGCAGCCCGAAGCCTTCGTACAACGACGGGAAGACGAACAGCTCGCAGCCACTGTAGAGGGCCGGCAGGTCCTCTTCCGCCACGGGGCCCAGGAAGCGCATCCGGTCCTCCAGCCCCAGTTGGCGCGCCCGCTCCCGGGCCTGTGGGTAGCGCGGGTCCCAGTACCCGGCGATGACCAACTGGCGACCGGCCGCCGCGGGCTGCCTGCTGACGACCCCCCACGCCTCCGCCAGCCGAACCAGGTTCTTGTGGGGCTTGTTGACGCCCACGTAGAGGATGTAAGCCTCGGGCAGGGCGTACTTCCACCGCACGGCGGCCACGCCCTCCGCCGACTGCGGCCTGAAACGGGCGTCGGCCGCCAGGTAGGTCACCTGGACCTTGGCCGCCGGCATGCCGTAGCGCTCCACCAGGTCCCGCCGCGAGGCCTGCGAGAGGGTGATGACCCGCCGGGCGGTGGTCAGCGCCAGCCGGGTGGTCGCCCGGTAGATCAGCCGCGCCCAGGCCGAAGGCAGGTGTTGGGGATAGAGGGCTGGGATCAGGTCGTAGATGGTGACCACCGAGGGACAGGGTAGCCAATAGGGCTTGATGTAGTAGGGTGAGTGCAACAGGTCCAGCGAGAGGCGGCGGACGACCCAGGGCAGGACCACCTGCTCGGCCGGGGACAAGGTGGGCACGTCCACCCGGCAAAGCTCCAGGTTGGGGCAGCGGGTCAGAGCCCCCAGCCTGTAGCGGGTGTTGGGTAGAGCCGGGTTGTGGATGAGGACGAAGGCCTCTTCGGGGTACAGGGATGCCAGGCCCTCGATCAGGTGATAGGTGTAGCGACCGATGCCCGGGAAGTGATCCTGGACGTAGCGTCCGTCAATGCCAATGCGGGTCATGAGGGCTTGCGACACAGGTACAGCACGTGAGGATACGGGTAGCCGGTGTCCAGCCGGCTGGTCTCCACCTGAAAGCCGATCATCGCCAACAGCGCCAGCAGGATGGGCGTGTCCAGGCAGTAGAAGGGCAGGTTGCGGTTCTTCACGAAGTCGTGCAGGTAGTTCCAGATGTACTTCCAGACAGTTACCTTGTCCACATCCTTGATGATGAGCAGCCCTCCGGGCGGCAGGCTGTCGTAGCACTTTTGCAGCAGGGGGATCTGGCGGGTGTGAGGGATGTGGTGGAGCACGTCGTTCATGACGATGCATGACGGGTGCCCAAACTCCACGTCCAGGATGTCGCCCTGCACGAAGCTGGCGTGGTCGTTGGGCCCGGCGGCCTTGCGCGCAGCCAGCACGCGCTCCTGCTGAAGGTCAATTCCCACCACCCGCCGCCGGTTCGACTCTCCGGTCAGCAGCAGGCTCAGCAGCCCGTAGCCGCACCCCAGGTCCAGCACCGTGCCGTCCGGCGGCACCAGCCGCGCCACCTCCTCGAAGGGGCAGATGTGGAGGCGCAGCCTGAGCTCCAGCCGGACGGCGGCCGGCACATCGCGGTAACGGGCCAGGAGCTTCCGCGCCGCCGGGCTGTTGACCCACGGGCGCAGGAGGCCCACGTGCAGGTTGAGGGCGTGAAACGTCAACCGTGAAGCCAGAGCATCTTTCACCGTCAGCCTCGCTCTCGACGGGCCATGGCCCCGCCGAGCCTGGTGTTCACGAAGCGCACGGTCCCCAGCTCCACCCGGTCGGCTCCATCCGGCAATCGCAGGCGCTCGCCGGTGGCCGGGTCGTACAGGCCCACCCACAGGTGCAGCCGGCCCGGCACCTGGGGCGGGAGGAACACGCCGTGCCGATCCGACACGGCCTGGCCCGGCTCCCACGCGGTGGTCGGCCGCTGGCCGCTGGCGGGCACGCCGTCGTGCTGCGCCACCGGCGTCCCGTCTCCATCGGTCAGGTGGACGAAGACCTTGTAGCCGGTCGGCGCCCGGCTGACCGCTTCCCACTGTAGCTCAACGGCGACCACCCCACCAGGCTCAGCCTGCGGGGTGAAGCGGGCGCCCTTGAGCCGGATGACCTCCCCGAACAGGTCGTCCCGGGGCACCTCGGTCCAGACGGACCCGGGCACGGCATAGGCCAGGAAGAGGGTGTCTTCCTGCCAGCCGCCGCCGGCCGGGTAGAACTGCGCGTCGAGCCACGCCTTCAGGTCAGCGTTGGGTCCGTATGCCCCCTTGTACAGCACGAACCACAGCCGGCTGTGGGTGGCGGCGTCCCGGGTGATCCGCGCAGTGATGCGCGGCATGGGCTCGATGATGGGGTCCCAGCGCATGGCGTAAGACCAGGCGGGATCATCCGGCCCGCGCAGGTTCTCGTACCAGCCGGCCTTGCTGAGCACGTTGAAGTATACCAGATCGTCCCGCCCGGCGTGCTGTTGCAGGTAGCGGTGATCGGCCGCCGGGTCGAAGGGGTCCACCACCTCCAGGGTCTTGGCGTAGACGAACCGGCTACTGGTGGGCCAGTAGGCGGCTGCCAGGATGACGAGTGCCAGAGGCAGCAACGGGCGCCAGCGCTGCCCCAAACCATCCACGGCCCAGGCCACGGCCAGGCCGAAGAAGGGCGTGGCCGGCACCAGGTGTCGCACGGCGAACCAGCGGGAGGCCTGGCTCACGTAGGCGATGCCCAGGACGGTGAAGCCGACGACCAGCGCCGGAAGCAGCAGCTTGTCTGCCCGCTCACGGCCGGAGGGCCGGACCATCAGACCCGCCAGGAGGACCAACCCCAGGGCGGCGACAGCCACCCAGCCGGTGCCGTAGGGGAAGGCCAGGCCGTAGAGGGTGGGCAGCAGGTAGCTGAGGGTGCCGTGCAGGGGGTCAACGCCGGTCGCCGGCCCCGTGCTCATGCGCGCCCGGACCGTGGTCCAGGCGTAGACCAGCCACGGCGCGTAGAGCAGGACCGCCCCCAGGCCGCTGATCACCAGCCGGCGGAAGCCGCGCCGGTTGACGAGGGCCCCACAGACGTACAGGCCCATCAGGGGCCACAATGCCTGGTACAGGGTGGCCATGGCGCCGGCCGACGCCAGGGCCAGCCCCACGTCGTATCGTCTTGCGGGACGGTTGTGGCCTTTGAGCAGATAGTAAGCAGCAATCAGCACCATGACGGCCGCCAGGGGGTACATGCGGGTCACCTGGCCGTAGTAGGCCAGGAGGGGCGACCAGGCAGCGAACAGCCCCGCCAGCAGACCGATGCGCCGGTCCGCGATCCACGCCCGGGCCACCTGGTAGGTCAGGGGCACGGCCAGGACGCCCAGCAGCACCGAGAGGTAGCGGATTCCAAACGTGGTCTTCCCGCTGACCAGCCACAGTTTGAGGAGCGCGGTGTACAGGGGCGGGTGCCAATCTTCCGAGGCCACCTGGAAGAGCGCCGGCCAGGGCAGGCTGGCGTGGGCCAGGCTCCAGCCCTCATCCCAGCGCAGGACGGGGACGTCGAGCTGGACCATGCGCAGGGCGAAGGCGACCAGGATCAGTGGGATCAACCAGGCTTCAGCCCGGTGGGGGCTGAGGGATCGCGAAGGCCGCATAGCTGCTACCAGGTCGGCTGGCGGCTCAACCGGGCCACTTCGCGGCGGAAGGCTTCCACATCCACCTGACGCAACACGAAGATCATCCCCAGGAGCCCGGTCGCCTCCACAGCGAAGACCAGGGCGTAGGCGGCCGGCTCAGCCTGGAAGAGCGCCATACCCAGATCGTGGAGTACCCCGCCACCCACGCCTGAGAAGCCGTTGGCTAGAGCTTGAGCCAGGGTCCATGCACCCATGAACAGCCCTACCCGCCCTTCGGCCGTCAGGTCCATCATCAGGGAGAGACCGCCAACGTTGAAGAAGCCCATGCCCAGCCCCATGAGAAAGATCACGGGCGGCACCAGGGAGGGGTCTCGACCGGCTGCGGCTCCGGCCAGTAGGGCGAAAGCCGCCGCTGCCACCAGTGCGCCCAGCCCGGCTGTGGTCCGTTTGCCCAACCGCCTGACGATGAGGCCGCCCGCCAGCCCCATCCCCAACAGCACCCCGGCCATCTGGTAGGCGTTGAACAGAGTGGTCTCTCTGACGCTCATGCCGAAGACATCGCCGCCGAAGGGTTCCAGGACTACCTGTTGCAGAAAGATGAAAAACAGGCCCAGGGACATGAAGGCGAAGAAGAGGCGTGTCTGCCGGCTGGCGGTCAGCACCCTGAGAGCCTGTCGGGGGCTCAGAGCTTCTTCTGAGGGACGCGCGGCGTGAGGGTGCTCCTGCCCCCACACGGCCACAGCGGTCAGCACGACCACCAGCCCGGCTACCACCGCGTGCAAGGCTATCAGCCTCTCAGGGGTGTACTGCATCAGCATCCGTGTACCCAGGAAAACGCCACCCAGGATGCCCACCATCATCATGCCCCAGATGATGGAGACCACTCGACCGCGCTCCTCAGGTTCGGTCAGGTCAGTGACCAGGGAGAGGTAAGCGGTGCCGGCTGTGTACATCCCGGCGCCCATGAGCAGGAAGAGGAGCACGCCGACCGCTACCGCCAGGGGATGGCCGGCCTGATCAGCGATGAACAGGGCCATCAGGGGGGCCAAGAGGGTGGCCAGGGCGGTCACGGCTGTGCCGGCGGCGATGTAGGGGGTGCGGTGGTAGCCGCGATAGGCACGATAGTCGGAGCGGTGGCCCAGGGGGATGGCCAGGGGAGCGGCGAAGTAGTGAGCGCTGAGCACCAGGCTCACCAGCCCCAGCTCGAGCCCCAACTCCACCTTCATCACCCTGTTCAGGATGCCCAACACCACCACGGAGAGCATCCCAGCGGCAAACTGACGTAAGCCCAGACGAAAAATCACGGTCAATCTCATGGCTCCTGCCTGCTCAGAAGGGTTTGGAAAGGTGTAGCCTGCTGTTGCTTTGCAGTGTATCAGTACTCGAGAATTTGAGGTTGTGGAACAGCCTTTCCAGGCTGCTGGCAGGCTAGAAAGCCTGCCCTACCAGCCGTTTTCCTAACCAGTATAGCATACAGCCGTCAGAGAGGCAACTGGGGCTTTTCGACGGCCTCGTGAGGGGTGGTTGATCTTGCAGCCCATCCGCACAGACTGCGCGAGGGACAGGCAACAACAGCCAATCGGTAGAGACAGGCTTCATCACCGGGCGGACACTCTTAGAATCTATCCGGAAAGCCTGCTATTCGACGGCGTCCTCGCCGTCGGACGGGGCGAGGACGCCCCTCCTGAGCGGTTTCCGGATAGGCACTTAGCCGGACCTCTCACAGGTGAGCCCGGCTGTGCGGGAGGGCCGAATGCCCTCCCGCATCTCACAGGCGCTGATACGCATCCAACTCCGGGGTCTTGCGGCGCAACCACGGGGCGTAGCTGGGTCGGCGAGCGGTCAGGGTCTCCAACAGCGGTCCCACGTCGGCCTTGCGTTTGATCAGCCCCGTGTAGATGCCGGCCCCCTCGATGTCGCCCACGAACAGCGCGCCCACAAGCACTCCGTCACGCACTACCAGCTTGCGGTACGTGTCACCACGCCGGGTGGCGAACACGCGATAGCCGTCGCCCACCGGCGGCTCCAGCAAGCCCACCGAGATGACCGGGATGCCGGCCAGTTCCAGGGCGTTGATCACCGCGAAGGCCCCCTCGTACTCGGCGGCGGCACCGGCCATGTTCTCCCCGGCGATACGCCCCATCTCCGCCGCGTTGGTCCAGGTGCCGCTGACGATGCTCTCGCCAGTCACGCGGTCGGTTGTCTCCACCACATCGCCGGCGGCGTACACGTCGGCCGTGCTGGTCCGCAGGTGCCGGTCCACCAATACTCCCCGATTCACACGGATTCCCGCCCGGCGTGCCAGCTCCACGTTTGGCCGTACCCCTACGGTGACCACCACCAACTCCGCTTCCAGCCGGCGGCCATCATCCAGCACCACCGCCTGCACCCGCCCGTTCTGCCGCACGACCTCCTTCCCCACCTGACCCAGGACGAGCTCGAGGCCTGCCGCCCGCAGAGCCCGACCGAGAATCTCGCCGGCCACGGCGTCGAACTGCAGGGGCACAATGCGGTCTAGCATCTCCACCACTGCCACCTCGAGGCCCAGGTGGCGCAGGGCCAGGGCGCACTTGGTGCCGATGCGTCCCCCGCCGATGATTACCGCCCGTCGGGCGCCAACTGCGGCCTGTCGGATGGCTACCGCGTCGTCCCACTTGCGCAGGAAGAAGACGCCGGGGCCGTCGAGGCCAGCCACAGGTGGTCGGGTGGGCGAGCTGCCGGTGGCCAGCAGCAGGCGGTCGTAGCGCACCTCCTGGCCGTCATCAAGGTGCACGCTCCTGGACGCGGTGTCCACCCCGACAGCCCGGCGACCCAGCAACACGGTCACGTCCCTGGGGATGTGCAACTCGTCACGCAAGAGGTTCTCCTCGGGCCGCTCCCGGTCAATGAGGAAGGGGATGAGGGGGCGGTAGTAGGCCGGGCGTGGCTCGTCGGAGATGATGACTACCTCACCCCGGGGGTCGCGAGCGCAAATGGCATGAGCGGCGGCGTTGCCGGCTGCACTGTTGCCGATGATCACGTAGCGCATGGCCCTCACCCCCCTGTCGCGGCCGCCCGGGCTATGGTCCCGGCTGCTGCCCGGCGCACGTCTCCGGCGAATTCCTCCGCCTCAACGTAGACCAACGCCTTGGTCGGGCAGGCCTGCACGCAGGCCGGCACGTCCAGGTCGGGGCAGCGGTCACACTTGACGGCCACCTTGCGCTCCTTCTGCCGGCCCACCACCCCGTACGGGCAGACCATAATGCAGGTCCAACAGCCCACGCAGCGTTCGTCCCGCCCCAGCACCGCCCCCCGCTTGTCGCGATAGATGGCGCCGCTGATGCAGGCCTCCAGGCAAGGGGCGGGGTCGCAGTGGCGGCACAGTAGCGGCACCTTCTCCCCATCGCCCGGCTCCACGTACAGCCGATAGCGGGGCCGGGGCGTCTCGGTGATGGCGCCGAAGAGCGTCTTGCTGGCCGAGTGCTCCACCGCGCAGGCGAGCTGGCAGGAGCGGCAGCCTACGCAGCGATCTAGACGCACGAGAATCTCTTTCATAGCCCCAACCCCTTTCGTCTCTCCTGGATGGCATTGAAGAGCTTGTCTGCCGCGCTCACCGGATCGGTATCCACTATGAAGTAGCCACCGAAGAGCCCCTTTACGTCCTCGGTGAGCACCTTGGCGACGACGGGGCTGCCCAGCACCGGCGGCACCACGCCCACGTGGGTGGGAAGCCCGGCTGCCACAGCCCAGGTGCCGATGGCGATGGCTTTCTCCGTGGTGGCTTCGGGTGCCGAGGCGACCACTGGCAGCTTATCGAGATCCACGCCCAGCTTGTTGGCCACGGCCACCGCTACGTCGGCGGCGCGGGTGTTGTCCACGCAGCTTCCCATGTGCAGCACCAGGGGCAGAGGTCCGCCCAGACCGGCGGCCTGGCCCACAGCGGTCAGCACCGCCTTCAGTCCATCGCCGGCGTACTCTTGCGTGGCGTCTGAGGTCAGCAACCCGTGGCGCCCCAAGGCGCCCGCCCCGCAGCCCGTCGCCAGCAACAACACGTTCCGCTTGGCCAGCTCCTTCGCCATGGTGACGAAGCCGCTGTCCTGGGGTACGCGCACGTTGTTGCAGCCCGCGAAGAGGCACACCCCCTGGATGTTGCCGTTGACGACGTTGTCGATCAGGGGCTTCAAGGGGTCCTCTTTGTCCACCAACGATAGCGCCTCCACGATGGCCTCGGTGGAAAAGCCGGCCAGTGCTGTGCTCTGGTAGGGCGGGATGTTCACCCCTTTGCCGTTGCGCCGCTGGTAGGCCTGGATCCCCAGACGGATGATCTCTCGCGCCGTCTCACGGGCCTTGCCCTCGCTGAATTCCACGTGAGTAGCGCCGGGGATCTTGGCGATGGGCATGGTGGTGATGAGCTGGGTGTGATAGCACTCGGCGGCCGTGGCCAGGCCCGGCATGATGCACTGGTAGTCCACCACCATGGCGTCCAGTGCGCCGGTCAGCACGGCCAACTCCTGGGAGACTGAGTGGGTGGCCGAGGGGATGCCGTGGCGCATGAGCACCTCGTTGCCGGTGCAGCAGATGCCCACCAGGTTGATCCCGGCGGGAGCGCCAGCCGCCTTCGCCTCCTCATCCAGCTCGCCGGCCACCTGCGCGATGACATCGGACAGGACGGGGTTGTGGCCGTGCACGGCGATGTTCACCGCGTCGGCTTTGAGCACGCCTAGGTTGGCCTGGCTGATCACGGGTTTAGGGGTGCCAAAGAGGATGTCGGCCAGATCGGTAGCCATGTGCATGCCGGCGTAATCGGCCAGGGCGCACTTGACCCCACCCAGCAGCAGGTTGACCGGGTCAGCGTCGCAGCCGTAGGTGGTGCGGTGCATGACCTCGGAGATGGCAGAGTCAATGCCGGTGGGGACGACCCCGTACTTGAGGAAGGTGTCCACACGACCCTGGGTAACCGTCGTGGCGGCGAAAGCCAGCGGCGTGTCCTTCTCAGAGAAGTCAGCCAGGGCCACCTGGGCCACGGCCTTAGCCAACTCGTTGGGGCTCTTGTCGTCAGTCGGGATGCCTAGCCGGGCGGCCACGGCTTTTAGCTTGGCCTCGTCCTTGATGGGGTAGTCCGGCGCCTTGCCCTCGGCCGATTTCAGCAGGGTGTGGGCCAGGTGTTTGGCGTGGCCGGAGTGGGCGGCGGTGCCGGCGGCGATGGCTCGCGCCAGATTGCGGGCCACGATGGTGTCGGCGGTGGCGCCGCAGGCACCCACTTGCGGCCCCTCTCCGAAGGGGTCAATCCGACAAGGGCCCTGCATGCAGTTCCGGCAACAGGTGCCCAGCTCGCCAAACCCGCATTGAGGTATTTGGGCCTCAAAGCGGTCCCAGATGGTATCAATCCCCTGTCGGGAGGCGAGTTCGAGAATGGCCTTGGATGCAACATCAGTTGATCTATCCATCTTGACCTCCTCGCCCGTAGGTTCAGACGTGCCGAGCACATTCTCAACGGATAGGCAAGCCTCACCTCCTCTCCGAGGCCTATGAAGTGGCCATACCCCAGCTGTGCAACCACCTTCCTAGGGGGCAGGGGGAGGGTGGGCTTGCGGGTGAAGCTACCCGTCACCCCCTCCCCGACCCTCCCCCTCAAAGGGGAAGGGAGAGCTTCCCTCGAAGGACAAGTGTTGCCTACAGCGATTAGGATGCAAGCACGAGCAAGGCTATGGAGGCCGAGGTTGGCGTCGGTGTTGAGCTATCCGGGCGCCCCGGGGTAATGCAGGAAGCCGGTTGAGAGAAGGGGTTCCTTGCCGGGGTGAGCAAGGGGCCGGCGATGGAGGTGTGAGCGTGGCCCACCTTGCACCCCATACGATCACGCCGGAACGCGCATCCCCCACCCTGTCTGTCAGCACCATGATGTAGTGCGGCCGAAATATACCACAGCAAGTCTGCCAGGTCAAATTGGTTCATTGCCTGGGCATGGCCTTTGTGGTATACTTGGATTTGGTGGGTGCTGGCTGCTACCGCACGCACCGGGCAGCCGGCGTCGGTGTGGACACACGGCGAGTGTCCGGGACTGGGCGTAGTGGTGACAGCGGCGGCCCAGGGTCCGCCGTGGAGTCCTGACATTCAACGTACCCCTGCGAGGTGCTCTCATGAACGATCATCCAGAAAGCTCTACCCCCAGACCGTCAATCCTGGGTCTCTTGCTGGACATCCTGGTGCGCCCGGCTCGCGCCCTGAGCGCAGTAGCCGAACATCCCCAACGATTGTGGCTGGTGCCGCTGATCATCGCCGTGGTGGTGGTCGTCGCCTCTGTGGTCGTAGCCGTGCCGCTGACCCGGCAGCTCAGCGCCCAGCTCATGGAGGAGCAGCTTGCCAACATGCCGCCGGAGGCCCGCGCCCAGGCCGAGCAGTTCATGGCGCCGGGCAGCCCCTTCACCACCGTGGCCTACCTCACCGGCCTCCTGGGCGGCCTCCTGGGGCTGGTCGTTGGCTGGCTCTTCCGAGCCGGCGTGCTCATTTCGCGGCCCTGGCCCTGGGCGGCCAGAATCGGTTCGGCCAGATGTTCAGCGTCATCGCCTGGACGCGCGTCCCCGAGATCGCCCGCACCCTGGTGCAAACGGTCTCCATGGCCGTCAGCGGCCGGTTAATCACCAAACCCGGCCTCTCCTACCTGGTGGCCACGGGTGATCAGCTCAAGGACTCCGCCAACCTGGCCTTCTACTTCCTGTCCGGGGTGGACATCTTCCTGGTCTGGGACCTGATCCTGGTGACCATCGGCGTGGCAGCTGCAGCGCGCTTCTCGCGCCGCAAAGCCTTCGGCCTGGCCATCGGCTACTGGTTGCTGGCGGTGATTCTGGGAGCTGTCCCGGTGCTCATCAGCCGGGCCTTCCTGCCCCTGACCATGGGTGGGTGATGGCGCATGACCTCTCCCGTTGTCCGCACGGTGGAGTTGACCAAGCATTTCACCCTCGGCCCCCAGGTCGTGCGGGCCTTGCGCGGGGTTGACCTGGAGGTGGCCGAGGGTGAGTTTCTGTGCCTGGTCGGACCATCGGGGTCGGGCAAGTCCACCTTGCTCAACCTCATCGGGGGGCTGGACCGGCCCACCAGCGGTGAGATCTGGGTCCACGGCCAGGCCCTGTCGGAGCTGGACGAGAACGCTCTGGCTGCCTACCGCCGGCAGCGGGTTGGCTTTCCAGTCCTTCAACCTGATCCCCACCATGACCGCCCGGCAGAACGTCGAGTTGCCCATGGTCTTCGCCCGGGTGCACCCGGCGGAGCGACGTGCCCGGGCCGAAGCCATGCTGACGCAACTGGGCCTGGCCGACCGCATGGATCATCGGCCCACGGAGTTGTCAGGCGGCGAGCAGCAGCGGGTGGCCATCGGCCGGGCCCTCACCAACGACCCCGACATCATCCTGGCCGACGAGCCCACGGGCAACCTGGACAGCGAGACGGGCGCGGAGATCATGCGCCTGCTGGCCCAGCTCAACGAGCAAGGCCGGACCATCCTGGTGGTCAGCCACGACCCGGAGGTGGCCAAGTACGCCCACCGGGTGCTGCGGCTGCGCGACGGGCGCATCGAGACAGACCCTAGGGGCTTCAGGAACCCCAGGGTCTGGAGGGAGAGCTCATGATTCATCAACGCATTGCACACATCGTTTTGTTGACCAGCCTGCTTATCATCGCGCTCGAGGGGGCTATGCTCAGCACCGATAGGCCGCCGGCCTGGGCAGCCATGCCCGCCGCCCAGTCCCCCGAGACGCCATCGCCGACCAGCGGTGCCCCCATCAGCCCGACGGCCCCATCTGAACCTATCAGGTCCTGGCCCACCGCGCTGCCGACGATGACCGAAACGCCGCCGGCTACTGCCACATCCCCGTTGCCCCCATCGCTCACACCCGAGCCGCCCAGCTCCTTCAGCCTCCCGCCGAGCCCCACGCCCACTCAGGTGCGCCGGCCCCTCATCTTCATCCGCGCCTACCGCACTGAGCCGGCCACGGTCACGGCCGGCGGTGAGTTCTACCTCACCCTGGAGCTGCACAACGTGGGTGACCAGGTAGCCCGCAACATCGTGGTGACCTTTGCCGCCGGTACCTTCATCCCCAGCGGCACGAGCAGCGTGAAGACGGTGCACAGGCTCGAGCCAGATGAGCATGGGATCGTGGGCCAGCATCTGCGGGCCGGGGACGACCTGGAGAGCGGGTACTACTCCCAGGAGGTCACCCTGACGTACGAGGACCCCGATGGGCCGGCTCTACACCGCCAGCGAGACCGTGGGGGTGGCCGTGCGCGGGGCCGTTTCTGGCCGACCGCAGGTGGTGGTAGGGCCGGCTACGGCGCACCCGGCCAGCGTGTCCCCCGGCGACCAGTTCGAGCTGGACGTGACGCTGCGCAACCTGGGCGACCGGACGGCGCGCAACTTGCTGGTCTCCCTGGCGACCGGTGGGCCTTTTGCGCCCCTGGGGGAAGGCAACACCCGTTCGGTGGCCACCCTGGGTGCGGATCAGGCTGTGACGGTGACTTTCACCCTGGCTGTGGATGCTAACGCCAAGCCCGGCGCCCACAGCCAGGGGCTCTCCCTGGAGTACGAGGACTGGTCCGGCGAGCGCTACAGCAGCCAGCAAAGCGTGGGCCTGATGGTGACCGCCCGTCGTCTCGACGAGCCCCTGCTCCTGGTCACCGGATACGACACGGGACAGGCGGAGTTGTCGCCCGGCCAGGTGTTCACCCTGACCCTGGGTGTGCGCAACGTGGGAGGGCAACGGGCAGTCCGGGCGCTGATTGAGCTGGACACCGGCCAGGGGGCCGGCGCCAGCGGCCTGGGGGTCATCGCGCCGCTGGGGTCCAGCAACGTCAAGCACCTGCCGGCGGTGGAGCCGGGCGAGGAGCGGGTGGTGACCCAGAGGATGGCCGTGGACGGGTCGGCCCTGTCCGGCGCTTACCTGCTGCAGGTGGACTTGTCCTACGAGGACGAGGATGGCGCCGCGTACCAGCGCTCCGAGGTCATCAGCCTGCTGGTCCTGCGCCCGACGTTCCTCAGCATCGAACTGCTGGACGCGCCGGCGGGGTTGACCGTCGGCCAGGAGGCCCCCATCGCGGTGGACATCACCAACGTGGGGCGCTACAGCGTGAACGTCACCAACACCTGGCTGGAGAGCGAGGATTTCGACATCCGTGAGGGAACGGTGTACATCGGCCCGCTGGATAGCGGCACTTCCGGCACGTTAGATGCGTGGGTCACGCCCCGCCGCCCCGGAGAGGTGAGCCTGTGGGTGTACGTGGGTTACATTGACGATTTCAACCGCGATCGGCAGGTGATGCGGGAGTTTCGCCTGACAGCCGCGGCGCCGGAAACCCCGCCGACGCCGCCGACGGCCCCCGAGCAGGAGGAGCAGGGGCTCCTGTCGCGGATCGTCCGCTTCTTGCGGGCCCTCTTGGGGCTGGGAGGATGAGAGGCCATGCGCGGTCAGGACCTGCTGGCGATGATTTGGGCCAACCTGAACCGGATGCGCGCCCGGGTGACCCTCACCGCCATCGGGGTGGTCATTGGCACGGCGGCTGTGCTGGTGCTCATCTCCCTGGGCGCCAGTCTCCAGCGCAGCACAACCCAGCAGTTCAGCGAGTTGGGTGATCTAACCCGCGTGACGGTGTTGCCGGCCTCGTTCCTGCGCGCCTTCGCCGGCGTGGGCGTTAGACCGCTGACCGCCCAGGAGTCCGGCGTCCTCGATGACAAGGCCATCGCCGAGATCAAGGCCATGGACCACGTGGTGGCGGTCACGCCCTTGCTGCCACTGGCTGCCAGCCAGACCATCAGCCTGAACCGCGCCTACGGGTTTGCCACGGTGACGGGGATCGATCCGGCCGTGGTGAAGGACCTGGGGTGGAAGCTGGCCAGCGGAAGCGCGAGGCTGGGGGCAAAGCAAGTGGTGGTGGGGGCGAAGGTGGCCGAGAGCTTCGTGGACCCCCGGCGACAGCGCCAGTTGGAGCCGGTGAACCTGCAAGGGCGCAGCATCTCCCTCACCCTGGTCAAGTTCACGGCCGAGGGCCAGCAGGTGACCCGCAGGCTGCGCCTGCGGGTGGGCGGGGTGCTGGCGGAGACCGGCACGCAGGATGACATGGCCATCTTCATGCCCCTGCGCGAGGTGATCAAGCTGAACGACTGGGCAACCGGACAGCGAACGGACCCCGGGCGCGAAGGTTACCCACAGCTTCTGGTCAAGGTGGATGCCAGCCAGAACGTGCTGGCCGTGTCCAACCGGCTTGAGCTCATGGGCTACGTCCCCATCTCGCTCCAGGCCACCCTGCAGGGTCTCAACATGTTCTTCGGCATCATGCAGGCTATCCTGGGTGGCATCGGGGCCATCGCGCTGCTGGTGGCGGCTTTCGGCATCGCCAACACCATGACCATGGCCATCTACGAGCGGACCAAGGAGATCGGCATCATGAAGGCCCTGGGAGCTACCAACCGTGACGTGATGCAGGTGTTCCTGGGAGAGGCCGGGGCCATCGGTTTTCTGGGGGGCGTAGTAGGGGTGGTCCTGGGACTGGCGCTGAGCAAAGGGATTGACTTCTTTGTAGTGTACTACCTGGGGGCGCAGCAAGCGGCGGCCGGCGGCGAGCCCCGCGCTCCATCCTGTTCACCCCGGTCTGGCTGGTGGTTTTCGACGTGGTCTTCGCCACGGTGGTGGGAGTGATTTCGGGGGTCTATCCGGCCATCCGTGCCGCCAGCATGAAGCCCCTCATGGCCCTGCGCTACGAGTAGGGCGGGGCAGCCGTCTGTGCCCCGACTATTGCCTTTCGTCCAAACCTGTGGCATTGAGCCGCCAGGTCCGGTGCTGGCTAGCCCAGGGATCGCAGGTCAGCGAGAACGGTTCCCGCGTCTGGACGACGCGGGTTTTGGCCCACAGCTTGTTAGCGGATCAAGTGTGTAGAGCAGGGTACTTGCCGCTTGGATCACCAACGCTCTGGTTTGAGTTGCACCCATCCTCGGATTGCCGCTCAAGCTCTAATGTGGTACAATACTTTAGGCACACACGGGGGTCTGTACATTAACGGCAACAGCAGGCGCGCGAGGTGCGGAAACAGAACGAGGCTCGATTCGATCCTCACGGCGTATGGGACCGTTTGCTGGTCCAAGGGAGACGCAATGGGATTGACGGTACTGGAGATCGAGGTTGGAAATCCGGCTAACCCCGAAGTGACGGAAACAGTGGAGTTTCTGATTGATTCCGGCCCGGGTTGGTGTGGCCGACGTCATCTTCGGCGAAGAGGGCGACTATACACTTCTGGGGACGCTCACCCTGGAGGCCTTTGGACTTGTCCTTGACCCGCTCAAGCGGGAGTTGAAGCCGCTACCCATGATTCTCGCATTGGAGAAGACATCGTGACTGAGCGGAAGATTCGTGTGCTGATTGCCAAGCCCGGCCTGGACGGGCATGACAGGGGCGCCAAGGTGGTCGCTCGGGCGCTGCGGGATGCCGGCATGGAGGTCATCTACACCGGCATCCGCCAGACGCCGGAGATGATCGCCGAGGCTGCCTTGCAGGAGGACGTGGACGTGGTGGGGCTGTCCATCCTCTCCGGCGCTCACATGACCTTATTCCCGCGCATCATGGAGCTGCTGAAGGAGAAGGGCATGGACGATGTGCTGGTGGTGGCCGGAGGCATCATCCCCGATGACGACATCCCGGCCATCCGCGAGATGGGCATCGAGGGCGTCTTTGGGCCCGGCACGCCCACGCAGGAAATCGTGAAGTTTATCAAGGAGAGGGTCAAGTGACGGCCGACAGCGGACCGCAGACCGCCGAAATGACCTCTGGCGGTGAGCGCTTGTCAGCGGTCAGCGGTCGGCACATGGAGCTTGTGGAACGGGCGCTGGCCGGCGAGCGACGCGCCCTGGGCCGGCTGCTCACCCTGGTGGAGGGCGGCGGGCCGCAGGCCCGGCAGGTCCTGGCCGCGCTGTTTCCGCGCACCGGCCAAGCGCACATCGTGGGGGTGACCGGGGCGCCGGGCTCCGGCAAGTCCACCCTGGTCAACGCCCTGGCGCGAGCCTACCGTCGCCGTGGGCTCTCCGTGGGCATTGTGGCCGTTGACCCCACCAGCCCCTTCTCTGGCGGCGCCATCCTGGGCGACCGCATCCGCATGCAGGACCTGGCCACCGACCCCGGCGTCTTCATCCGCAGCATGGCCACCCGGGGCAGCCTGGGCGGGCTGGCCTGGGCCACCCGCGACGTGGTCAAGGTGCTGGACGCCGTGGGCTATGATGTCATCCTGGTGGAGACGGTGGGCGCCGGCCAGTCGGAGGTGGACATCGCGGCGGCGGCCGACACCACCGTGGTGGTGACGGTGCCCGGGTTGGGCGACGACATCCAGACCATGAAGGCCGGCGTGCTGGAGATCGCCGACGTGTTCGCTGTCAACAAGGCGGACTATCCCGGCGCCGACCAGATGGTGGCCCTGCTGGAGCAGATGCTCAACCTGGGGGAGAGCCAGCCCCGGCACGTCTGGCACCATGACACCTACATGGACGTGGAATCCGCCGAGCTGGAGCCGGCAGAACAACGCTGGACCCCGCCCATCTGTAAGACCATCGCCGTGCGCGGGGAGGGCGTGACGGAGCTCCTGGAGGCCATCGAGGAGCATCGCCGCTACCTGGAGACCAGCGGACAGCTTCAGGCCCACGCCCGGGAGCGGGCACGCGCTGAGTTCCTAGACCTGCTGCAGCATGAGCTGCTGGAGCGCCTCCTGGAGGAGCTACCCGACGGCGAGATTGACCGCATCGTGGACCGGGTGATGGCCCGGGAAATGGACCCGTACACGGCGGCGGAAATGGTGCTGGATAAACGGGCATCGTAACCTGTCACCTGATGGACATGGCTGAGCCAGAGAATTGAGTGCGTGTGAGTGGGAGGAGTAGCCGTGGGGTATGGATTTCCGGGGATGTATGGAGAGTTGGCCATTTTCAGCGGAAACGCCAACCGGCCACTGGCCGAGGAGATTGCTCACTACCTGGGGGTTTCGCTGCGCGGCGCCGATGTGATCCAATTCCCAAACGAGAACATCTTCGTGCGGCTGCACGGCAGCGTGCGCTCGCAGGATGTGTTCCTCATCCAGCCAACATGCTCGCCGGTGAACACCAACATCATGGAGTTGCTCATCTTCATTGACACTCTGCGGCGCGACTCCGCCGGGCGCATCACGGCCGTCGTCCCGTACTACGCCTACAGCCGCAGCGACAAGAAGGACCAGCCCCGGGTGCCCATCACCGCCCGCCTCATCGCCGACCTGATCACCGTGGCCGGAGCGGACCGGTTCCTCACCATTGACCTGCACGCCGGGCAGATTCAGGGCTTCTTTACCATCCCCGTAGACGACATCACTGCCTTTCACCTCCTCAGCGATTACTTCAAAGCTAAGAGCCTGGGGAATGCGGTGGTGGTAGCGGCCGACGTGGGCATATCCAAGAAGGCGCGGAACTTCGCCCAGGAGCTCAACCTGCCTCTGGCCATCATCGAGAAGCGCCGCATCTCGGATGGCAGCAAGGCCACAGCCCTGAACGTCATCGGCGACGTGAAGGGCAAGAATGCCATCATCTTCGACGACGAGATTGACACCGCCGGCACCATGGTAGAGGCGGCCGAGTTCCTGAAGAAGGCCGGCGTGCGGGATGTGTACGCCTGTGCCACGCACCCGGTGTTCTCGCCTCCGGCTACCGAGCGGCTGCGCCAGGCGCCCTTCCGCGAGATCGTCGTCACCAATACCGTCCCTGTGCCCCCCTACAAGCAGCTCCCCAACCTGACGGTCCTGTCGGTGGGCCCGCTCCTGGGCGAGGTCATCCGGCGCATCCACCTGGGCATCTCCGTGGGCGAGATGTTCAACGAGTAATGTCATCGCTGCGAGTGAAGGCTTCGGGGGCAAAGTGTGGTATAATTGAGGGAGGCCGAATCCGAGGGCGTCCTCGGGCGACGGCAATGCCGTCGCGCACCCCGGGGCGAGCCTGTGGGTCGCATAGACGCGTACGCTCCCTCCTGAGGTGTTTTCGGATAGGCACTTGGCGAAGTGCGTTGTCTCCTTCGGGGGCGTTGCACGTGGACCACGTGAATGGATAGGGAGATAGAATGCTACGCGGTGTTTTGACCAAAGTATTTGGTGATCCAAACGAGAAGGAGCTCAAGAAGCTCCAGCCCATCGTGGACCAGATCAACGCCCTGGAGCCGGAGTTCGAGAAGCTCACCGACGAGGAGCTTCGCGATAAGACCACCGTCTTCAAGGGCCGCATCATGACCGGCGAGTCCCTGGACGACCTGCTGCCAGAGGCCTTCGCCGCCGTCCGCGAGGCCTCCAAGCGCACGCTGGGTATGCGTCACTACGACGTCCAGCTCATGGGCGGCATCGTCCTGCACCAGGGCAAGATAGCCGAAATGAAGACGGGCGAAGGCAAGACCCTGGTGGCCACCCTGCCCCTCTACCTGAACGCCCTCCTGGGCCGGGGCGCCCACCTGGTGACCCCCAACGACTACCTGTCCAAGTTCGGCGTCCAGTGGATGGGTCCCATCTATCACTTCCTGGGCCTCACCGTAGGCGTCATCCAGTCCATGGGCGAGAACCCGGAGATGAGCTCCTTCATCTACGACCCCGAATACTGGGCCGCCGACGACCGCTACCAGCACCTGCGCCCGGTCCCGCGGCGGGAAGCTTACCTGGCCGACATCACCTACGGCACCAGCAACGAGTTCGGCTTCGACTACCTGCGGGACAACATGGTGTGGGACCTGTCGGAGTGCGTCCAGCGGGAGCTCTACTACGCCATCGTGGACGAGGTGGACAACATCCTGATTGACGAGGCCCGCACCCCCCTCATCATCTCCGGCCCGGCCGAGGAGTCGACCCAGCACTACCAGCTCTTCGCCGAGCTGGTGCGCAGATTGCGCCCCGAAGAGGACTACACCGTGGACCAGAAGGCCCGGGTGGTCACGTTGACCGAGGCCGGCATCGAGAAGGTGGAGCACTGGCTGGGGGTGGACAACCTCTACTCGCCCGAGAACTACCACCTGACGCCTTACCTGGAGCAGGCCCTCAAGGCCCAGGTACTCTTTAAGCGCGACCGTGACTACATCGTCAAGGACGGGCAGGTCATCATCGTGGATGAGTTCACCGGGCGGTTGATGTACGGCCGGCGCTACTCCGAAGGGCTCCACCAGGCCATCGAGGCTAAGGAAGGCGTGCCCATCCAGCGGGAGAGCCTCACCCTGGCCACCATCACCTTCCAGAACTACTTCCGCATGTACGAGAAACTGGCCGGCATGACCGGTACCGCCGCCACGGAGGCCGAGGAGTTTGCCCAGATCTACAACCTGGACGTGGTGGTCATCCCCACCCACAAGCCCATGATCCGCGTGGACTACCCCGATGTGGTCTACAAGACCGCCCGCGCCAAGTACAAGGCGGTGGTCAACGGGATCATCGAGCTGCACAAGCAGGGCCGCCCCGTCCTGGTGGGCACCACCTCGGTGGAGAACTCGGAGAAGCTGTCCGAGATGCTGCGGCGCAAGGGCATCCCTCACCAGGTGCTGAACGCCAAGCACCACGAGAAGGAGGCGGCGATCATCGCCCAGGCCGGGCGCAGCGGCACGGTCACCATCGCCACCAACATGGCCGGGCGCGGTGTGGACATCCTCCTGGGCGGCAATCCGGAGGGCCTGGCCCGCGAGCGCCTGCGCCGGCAGGGCGTGGACCTGACCGCCATCCGGGAGTCGGATCCCATCTGGCAGGAGGCCTATCAGCAGGCCAAGGCCGAGTGCGAGAGGGATCGGGAGAAGGTGGTGGCCCTGGGTGGGCTGCACGTGCTGGGCACCGAGCGCCACGAGGCGCGGCGCATTGACAACCAGCTCCGTGGTCGCGCCGGCCGCCAGGGCGATCCCGGCTCCTCCCGTTTCTACGTGGCCCTCGAAGATGAGCTCATGGTGCGTTTCGGCGGGGAGAGCGTGGCCAGGCTCATGGACCGCTTCGGCGTGGACGAGGACGTGCCCATTGAGCATGACCTGATCACCAGGGCCATCGAGAACGCCCAGATCAAGGTCGAGGGCTACAACTTCGACATCCGCAAGCATTTGCTGGAGTACGACGACGTCATCAACACCCAGCGCAACGTGATCTACGAGCAGCGGCGCAAGATCCTCAGCGCTGAGACGCTAGCCCCCCAGATCCTGCGCATGGTGGGTGAGGAGCTGCACGACCTGGTGCAGGCCTACACCCTGAGCAATGACCCGGATGAGTGGGACCTTTCGGGCCTGGTCAGCGCGGTGCGGGCCATCATGCCGCTGCCGGCCACCTTCACCTCCGCCAGGCTGGAGGGGCTGGACCGCGAGGAGATGGAGGAGCGGTTGGTAGAGCTGGCCCACCAGCTCTACGAGGAGAAGGAGCGCCGGCTGGGCAGCGAGCTCATGCGCAAGCTGGAGCGCTGGGTGATGCTGCGGGTGGTGGACATGCTGTGGATCCGCCACCTGACGGACCTGGACGAGCTGCGGACGGGCATCGGGCTGCGGGCCTTCGGTCAGCGCGATCCGCTGGTGGAGTTCAAGCGCGAGAGTCACGAGGCCTTCCAGCGGCTCACCGCCAACATCCAGCACGACATCGTGCACAGCATCTACCACGCCGAGATCGTGCGGGAGCCGGCTCGCCCCACCCGCGAGATGCGTGCCCATCGCGGTGGGCTCAGCGCGCGTGAGAGCCGGCAGCCGGCCCGCAGAGAAACCAAGGTGGGCCGCAACGACCCGTGCCCCTGCGGCAGCGGCAAGAAATACAAGCACTGCCACATGGGGCAGGATTTGCAGGCTGCCGGCGTGACCGCAGCGGCAGCCAAGACGACGTCGCCCCAGGCCGGCAAGAAGCGCCCACGCAAGCGTCGCAAGCGTCGCTAGGTTGCTCCCATTTCCTTTTTCGCGCCAGTTGTGCTACAATAGCCGCGCAGGACGGAGGGGCATCCTCGACCCGTACCACGGCGAAGACGCCGTCGGATAGCGAGGTTTCCGGACAGGCTCTAAGGGGCGTCCTCGCCCCGTGGGTGCCCACAGGCTCGCCCCGGGGTGCGCGACGGCATTGCCGTCGCCCGAGGACGCCGTCGGGTAGTGGGGTTTCCGGACAGGCTCTAAGGGGCGTCCTCGCCCCGTGTAGCGCCCACAGGCTCGCCCCGGGGTGCGCGACGGCATTGCCGTTGCCTGAGGACGCCGTCGGGTAGTGGGGTTTCCTGATAGGATGCTAACGTGTCAACGGAACTCAGAGACGCACACGTTGTTGCGAGGCGCACAGCGCCGACGCCTGTCCCGAGGCGAGGCCGAAGGGCAATTTCCCCTTTTGGACGCAGGAGATTGCCGCGCTTCGCTGCTAATGACAACCTGGCGAGCGACCACGGTTAATAGCGGTACTGCCGGACAGACGGGTCTTACTGCATCGCGTTGTTCCAAACCTGGAGCTGGAGGTTCGACGAGTCGTGAAGATCATCCTCACTCAAGACGTTCCTGAACTCGGTCGCATGGGAGAGATGCGCGAGGTAGCCGATGGCTATGCCCGCAACTACCTGATTCCCAAGGGCATGGCGGTGCCGGCTACCCCTGGTGCCATCAAGCAAGTGGAGTTGAAACGCAAGGCCGAGGAGAAGCGGGCTGCACGCCTCAGGCTGGAGGCTCAGGAGTTGGCCCAGCGCCTTGGCAGGTTAACGCTGACTTTCCGCGCCAAGGTAGGCGAGAGCGAGCGCCTGTACGGTTCCATCACCAGTGCACACATCGTGGAGGCCATCCAGGAGCAGACCGGACAGGCCATTGACAAGCGCAAGGTTGAGTTGGAGCACCCCATCCGCAAGTTGGGCGAGCATCAGGTGGCCATCAAGCTCATGCCCGACGTGACAGCCCAGGTCCGGGTCGTGGTGGAACCGGAGGACGAGGGGAGGGAGGAAGAATAGAGCTCTGTCCGGCGTGAGCCGCCCGTGCCAGGCCTGGTGTAGAGCAGTGCCGGGGTGATGCGAGGAGATGCCAATGGGCAAATCTGAGCTTTACGAACTGCTCAAGCAAATCGTCGCTCAGGTCCCTTGCTCCGTATGCTCGCAGCCGTTCGATATGCACGACATCCACGTCTTAGGACGGCGCGGCGACGTGTGGATGCTGACTGTGCATTGCACGAACTGTGACACACGGGGACTGGTCTTCGCGCAGATGGAGGCGGAGGGGATCGCCGTCTACGAGAGCGAGTTGGAGCCGGATGAGCAAGAGTGGTTTGAGTCTTTGCCTCCCATCGGCGTGGATGATGTGCTCGACGCCCACCGTTTCCTGAGAGACTTCGAAGGCGACGTGTATGACCTGCTGGGGATTCGCGAGGCTCCCTTTGAAGAGTAGCTCGAGAGCCCTCGCGACCAGTGGATAGACCGATGCTGGATCTGCGCACGGGGCGATCAAGAGCGAGGGGTCTGGGGCTCCTCGCCTTGGTTTTTCTGATCGCCGGCTCGATCCTCATCATCCTCCAGGCTACGGCGTGGCCCGCGGCTACTTCGTACCCGGCGCTGGCCTATCAGCAGGCCGGGCCGCCCGGCCCGGGGTCCTCGCCGGCCGAGGAAAGCATGCCCCCATTGCCCCCCGGCTTCTCCGGCCGGGTCCTCGACCTGGCCACTGGCGCGCCCATCCCCGGTGCCCTGGTCGCCACCGGCTCCGCCCACACCGCCACCGACGCCCAGGGCCGCTACTTCCTAGCCGCCTCACCCGGCGCCCACGATGTGCGCGTCAAGGCGCCAGGCTACATCGGGATGACCCTGCTCTCGCGCCGCGTCCCCGGGGACGGTGTCTCCCTCCTGGACATCCGCCTGATGCCCGCCAACCCCGACCCCCGGGCGGCAAAGGTCATAGACCGGCTGGTGGCCGGGGGGGAGGGGCAGACTGCGCGGCTGGCGCCGGCGGGTGGGCAAGTGACGGGCGTGGGCGGTGGGTTGCCGTCCACAGTGCGCGTGCTCATGCCGGATGGCACCGTGGTGCGTATGGACCTGGACGAGTACCTGCGGGGCGTGGTGCCGGCGGAGATGCCGGCCTACTGGCCATTCGAGGCCCTCAAAGCCCAGGCGGTCGCCGCCCGCAGCTACGCCGTCACCCGCCACCTGCGCCCGGACGCCGACGTAGACACGACCTCGCGTACCCAGGTCTGGCGTCCCGTCCACTACGACACCAGCGACGCGGCCGTCATGGCCACCCACGGCGTCGTGCCGCGCTACCAGGGCGGCCCTATCCAGGCGCTCTTCTTCGCCCACAGCGATGGCCACACCCGGGACAGCGAGACGGTGTGGGGCAACTACGTCCCGTACCTGCGCCGGGTCGCCGATCCCAACCCCTTTACCACCATGTTCGGCCACGGGGTGGGGCTCAGCCAGCACGGTGCCCGGACCTTCGCCCTGTGGGGCGCCACCTACGACGAGGTGCTGGAGCACTTCTACTCGGGCGTCTCGGTGCCCGATCCGGGGTGGCCGGTTCTGTCCGACCCTGGTGTCTCTCCGCCGGGAGGTGACACGGCGACCCTCTTCACCTTCTCCGTCACCTACACCGACGGCGACCCGCCGCGCGTGGCCGACGTGTACGTGGATGGCCGGGCCTACGCCATGACCAGGGCCTCAGGTGACCCGCTGACCGGTGCCCGCTACGTCTTCACCACCACCCTGCCGGCGGGCGACCACACCTACAGCTTCCACTTCTCCGATGGCTACCTGCCGGCCGTTCACACGGAGCCGCAAGCCGGGCCCTACGTGGAGCCCGGTCCGCCCCCGGCGCCTGAGCCGCCGGCCCAGGTGACCCGCGCCGGCGCCTGGCGGCTGGCCAGCCGGCTGGACTTCGAAGCCGGCGACCGCAGAGGGCTGGACCTGGTGGGCGATCCGGATGCCGCCCTGGTCCTGCAGCCCGGCGCCAGCTCCGGCGAGTTCACCTCCCCTGTTCTCCAGGCCGATTTCCCCTTCACCGCCATCGGCTCTCACTGGGAGGCGGAGCTGCCGCTGGGCAGCGAACTGCACCTGTGGCTACGGGCCAGCGATGACGGCGTGTCGTGGTCCGACTGGACGGAGGTGCCGCCGACCGATGTCCAGCGTTGGCGGGCGGATACCGATTGGGGTGAACTCGTCTTCCTGTCCGGGCAATACCTTCAGGTGCGGGTCAGGTTAGAGACCTGGAGCCCTGATGCTCAGCCTCGGCTGGATGGCTTGACCCTCACCTACATCCAGCCCCATGGTCCGTCCCTGTCTCAGGCGCTGGCCGGGGCGCGCCTCACCAACGATGGCGTGACCATCATCCCCCGCTCCAGTTGGGGGGTGCCGGATAACTCTCCCGGCTGGCCGCCAGAGTATCACGCCCCCAAGGTCTTCATCATCCACCACACCGTCACCCCCAACGACGCCGATCCCATTGCCACCATCCAGGCCATCTACTACTACCACGCCATCACCCGGGGCTGGGGCGACATCGGTTACAATTTCCTGGTGGACCACCTGGGCAACGTCTACGAGGGCCGTTACGGCGGGGAGCGCGATGGCGAGATCGTGGTGGGCGGACACGCTCAGCGCTACAACTACGGTAGCATCGGCGTGGCGCTGGTGGGCACGTTCCAGGAGGACGACCCGCCGGCACCGATGGAGGACAGCCTGGTCAATTTCCTGGCGTGGGAGGCCGGCCGGTACGGCATTGACCCCGTGGGCGAGACGTACTTCATTGACGGGACTTTCCCCAACATCATGGGGCATCGGGACGTGCTGAGCACCGCGTGCCCTGGCGATCACGCCTACCTGCGCCTGCCCGAGGTGCGGACGCGGGTGCTGGAGACCATGCAGGCTGCTGCTCCGCAGATCCAGGTCATCAGCCCGCCGGAAGGCGCTGTGATCTCCGGCGTGGTCACCATCACCGTGCAGGTCACGGGGACCGTGGTTGCGGTGGACTTTTACGCCGATGGGGTGCTCCTGGGGACCGACGATACCCCGCCTTTCGCCTGGGCATGGGACACGCGGGCCGTCGCGGATGGGCCCCACACCTTGCGCGCGGTGGCGCGGACAGACAGCGGCTGGACCGGGCAGGCGACGGTCGCGGTGTTCGTGGACAACAGCGGCAGCGCCTGCCGGGATATCATCATCAACGGCGACTTTGAATCGGATGCCGGATGGGAGTCCCTCATCCCCGACCGACCGCTGACCTACAGCGCGGAGCACTATCGCTCGCCGGCCCATTCGCTGTTCCTGGGCCTGCCGGCAGGCGCACAGGATATGCAGAATTGGTCATCGGCCGTGCAACTGGTGACCCTGCCCTCCAACATCGTGAGCGCCACGCTGTCCTTTTGGATCTGGCCGGAATCGGAGGACCCTTCGGGAGACCGTCAGCGCCTGGGTTGGCTGGACACCGACCGCGTGTTCCAAAGCATCCTGTGGGACAACGCTGATCTGAACGCCCGCACCTGGGTGCCGGTCGAGGTGCCGCTTTCGGGGTTCGCCGGCCAGTCCTTCTATCTCTACTTCAACGCCTACAACGACGGCGACGGCCAGGGGCTGACGCGCATGTACCTGGACGACGTGTCGCTGGTGTATTGCCGCTCGGTCGAGGCCACCCCAACCCCCACGGCCATGATAACCCCGACGGCTACCGTGACCGCCACGGTCACGCCCAGCCTTACGCCGACGTGGACGCCCACGCCGGTAGCCACGGCGACTGTCACCCCCACCCCCACGGCCACACCCGCGCCCACCGGCTGCGTCGAGCTCCTCCAAAACTCCGGCTTCGAATTCGACGGGGCCTGGGCAATCGGCGACACACCCCGGCCGGCTCGCCGTACTCAGGGGCTGAGCCACAGCGGCCAGTGGTCCATGCTTCTGGGGATCACCGACCCGGCTGAGGATACCTTCAGCTTCTCGTCGGCCTGGCAGGATATCTACATTCCCGCCAACGTCAGCAGCGCTGTGCTCAGCTTCTGGTACTTCCCGCTGTCCGGCGATCCCGAGGACCGGCAGATCCTGGAGATCCGCGCGCCCCACGACGGGCTGCAGGACCGCCTGCTGGGGACGGATCCGCCGTCGGACAGCCGGCAATGGGAGCGCCTGAGCTTCGATCTGACCGAGCACCACGCCGGCCGCGACGTGCGGGTCTACTTCACGGTCTTCAACCGGGGCACCGGGGGCGTCACCGCCATGTACCTGGACGATGTCTCCCTCCTGGCGTGCTGGGGGACCGGCGAAAGGAAGCATCGCATCTTCCTGCCGATGGTGACCCGCGCCGGCCTGTAGGACGGCTGCCCGTAGTTGTCCTCCAGGGGCGTTAGCTGGCGGCTGAACGCTGCAGGTTGGGACCGCTGAGCATGTCAACCTTCGTGGGGATTGACCTGGCGTGGTCGGAGCGGAACACCTCCGGCGGGGTGGCCCTGCGGGAGGCCGAGCCGGGCCGGACGGAGGCCGTCGCCGAGGAGACCGCCCTGGGAAGCGACGACCAGATCGCAAGCTTCATCGCCCGGGCGATCGCAGATGGACCCGCCGTCGTCGCCGTGGATGCGCCTCTGGTGGTGGCCAACGAGTGGGGTGCCCGGCCCTGCGATCGCCTGGTCACCCGGCGCTTTGGCCGCTATCAAGCGGGCGCGCGCCCGGCCTTCCGCCGCAGCCCCTCATTCCCCAGCGGCCGGGTGCGCGGTGAGGAACTCGTCTGCCGGCTGGCCCACCTGGGCTTCCGCCACGACCCTCACGTGCCGCAGCGCAGCCCGGGTCGCCACCTCATCGAGGTCTACCCGCACCCGGCGGCCATCGTGCTCTTCGGGCTGGAGCACACGCTCAAGTACAAGGCGGTGAATCGCAGCCGGGCTGAGCGCCTGCCGGAGTACCGCCGCTATCAGGAGTTGCTGCGCGGCCTGGAGCAGGCGGACCCGGCCCTCGTGCCGCCGGAGTTCCTGGATCACGACGTGGAAGGCCTCCGGGGAGCAAGGCTCAAGCAGTACGAGGACCTGCTGGATGCCCTGCTGTGCGCCTACCTCGCCTGGTGGTGCTGGTACTGGGGGCCGGCCGGCTACGAGGTGCTGGGCGACCTGGAGACCGGCTATGTCGTAGTGCCAAGGAAATAGGCCACAGAAGGACACAGAAGGGGCTTTGGACAAACTGGCCGGTTTCAGCGTGATTCTGTGGCCCTCACCAGTGGATCATCGCCCAGGTGAGCTCGTCCGGGGTGGGGACGGCGTTGCCCAGCTTGCGGACCACCAGGCCGGCGGCGTAGTTCGCCAGGTGTGCCGCCTCAAGGTCGGTCCCTCCGGCCAGCAACCCCATGGTCGCCACGGCGATGACGGTGTCGCCTGCCCCGGTCACGTCGAACACCTCGGTCTTGTTGGCGGCCGGGATGTGGACGTAGCCGGAGTGGCGCGAGGCCACCGACATCCCCTCCTCACCCCGTCCCACCAGCACCAACCCGGCCTCCAGCTCACGCAGGAGCCGGGTTGTGGTCAGAGCCAGGTCTGCCTCCGAATCGAGGCCGTGACCCACCCAGGCCTCCACATCTCGCCTATGGGCGCGCACCAGTTCGAAGCCCTTGAACTTGGTCAGGTTGCCCTGAGTGTCAACCGAGGTCAACTTCCCGTAGCGCCAGGCCTGGTTCAGGCACGCCTCCACCAGCCGTGGCGTGACCACCCCGCTGCGGTAGTCGGACACCAGGACCGCGTCGGCCTGGGGGATCAGGTCGGCCAGGTGCTTGGCCAGGGCGTCCTCTACTGCGCCGGCCACCGGAGCCCGCTCCTGCCGGTCCACCCGGGCCACCTGCTGCGGGAAGACCAGTGTGCCTTCAGCCAGGATCCGCGTCTTTAGGGTGGTGGGCCGGTCGGGGTCGGTGACCACGCCAGCCGTGTCCACGCCGATGTCCCCTAAAGCCCCGATAAGCCGCTCGCCCTCGGCATCGTCGCCCACCACCCCCACGACCATGGCCTCGCCGCCCAGGGCTACGATGTTGTTGGCTGGGTTGGCGGCGCCGCCGGGCAGGTGGAAGCGCCGGACGAACTCCAGGACGGGGATAGGGGCCTCGCGGGAGAGCCGGGTCGCCCGGCCCACGATGTACTCGTCCAGGAACAGGTCGCCCAGTACCACCACCCGGCTCCCGGCCAGGGCCGGGACCAGCTTCAGCAGTCGCTCTCTGTCAACTGCCATGCACTCCTCCTCCGCTCGCGCCGTGTCTCGACCGCAGACCGCCAACGGCTGACCGCCGATGTCGTTCGCCGAACTGGTGAACCGTAGTGAAGGGCGGGTAGGCTGCTCCACCCGGCTCAAAGACATCAGCGCCTCACCTCAAGCGTCAGCGCCAGGGTGGTATTCTGTGCCTGGCCCGCAGCCAACCCGCCCTACGGCCGCTTGCACCAGCACGAGGGCGACGAACCGGGTCAGGGCCAGCTGCCGGCGCCAGCGCCAAGGCTGACGAAGCAGCCGGTAGAACCACTCCAACCCCAGGCGCTGCACCCAAACCGGCGCCCGGGGCACCACGCCGGCGATGAAGTCGAAGGTCCCGCCCACCCCCATGCACACCGCCACCCCCAAGTGCTCCAGGTTGCGCGCGATCCACAGGTCCTGCGCCGGGGCACCGTAGGCCACGAATAGGGCGTGTGGGCGAGCCGCCCGGACCAGCCCCACGATCCCGCTCTCCTCCTCGGGGCGCGGCGAGCCGGCGTACGTGCCGACGATCTGGAGGCCGGGGTGTTTCTGAGTCAGCCTCTGCACTGCTTGCTGGGCCACCCCGGGTGCCGCCCCCAGGAAGAACAGCCGGTAGCCACGCTGGGCGGCCAGGCCGGCAAAGCGGGGCACGAAATCCGACCCGGTCACCCGCTCCCGCAGTGGCCGGCCCAGGAGGCGCGACGCCCACAGGAGCCCGACCCCGTCTGGCAGGGCCAGGTCAGCGCGGTTGAGCACGGCACGGAAGGCCGGGTTCGACCGGGCGGCCATGATGAACTCCGGGTTCACCGTCACCACCTGGTGAGGCCGACCCGAGGCGATGAACGCCTCCACCCGAGCAAACGTCTCCCCCCAGGTCACGTCGTGGACCCGCACCCCCAGGATCTCCACCGCCCTCAAGTCGCTCACCTCAGCTTCCGGAAGGCTTCCAGCGTTCTCCTTGCCGCTTCCTCCCACGTGAACTTCCCTGCTTGACGAAAACCCCTCTCGCGCAGCTCGGCTCGCAACGCCTCGTCCCACAACGCCTTTTCCAGGGCATCCGTCCACGCATGCACGTCCAGCGGGTCCACCAGCAGGGCCGCGTCGCCGGCCACCTCCGGCAACGATGAGCGATTGGCGCAAACCACAGGGGTCCCGCAGGCCATGGCCTCGACCACCGGCAGACCAAAGCCCTCGTAGAGGCTGGGCATGGCCAGGACCCGGGCGCCGGTCATCAGGGCCGGCAGGTTCTCAAAGGGCACGTAGCCCAGGAAACGTACCCGCTTCGCGATCCCCAAGGTCTGCGCCTGCTCGTGAAGCACCCGCGCTGCCGTGCCCGGCGGCCCGGCCAGCACCAGGAGCACGCCATCACTTGAGCGAGGCTTCAGCGCGGCGAAGGCAGCCAGCAATCGCCCCAGATTCTTCCTGGGCTGCAAGGTCCCCACGTGCAGCACGTAGTCCCCCGCCAGGCCGTATCGCCGGCGCACGACGGCCACCTGCTCCTCCGAGGCCGGTCGGAAGGCGGGATCACAGCCGGGGTAGACCACGGTGATCCGGGCCGGGTCGGCGCCGTAGACCCGCACCAGGTCACGGCGGGTGGCCTCTGAGTCGGCCAGCACCTGGCTGGCGACCCGGGCGTGCCAGCGGGTGGTCAGCTCCAGGTACCAGCGATCGAAGGGCCGGTGGGCTTTCGGGTGATAGCGATAGCCCAGGTCGTGGACCGTCACCACGGTGCGCGGCGGCCTGACGAGCGGCAGGACGTGGGACGGGACGAAGAGGAGATCCGGCGGCTGCCGCAGCATCTCGATGGAGAGACGCACGTGAGTCCACAGCCGCGCCAGCGGGATGACCCGCACCTCAACGTGGGACGCCGGGTCGAAGAGGCGGGGCGGCGGTGGCCGGTTGAAGTACAGCCGGTAGCGGTTGCGCCGGTCGAGTTGCACCAGGTGCCGGATGAGCTGAAGGCTGTAGTTTTCGGTTCCGGTGCGCCGGGGGAGCGCCGCCCGGCTGGCGTCAATTCCGATGAGCATGACCCTAGGCTCGCTTCACTCGCGACGAAGGCCATCCCTTGAGGGGGCTCACTTTCCATGGGGATGCCATTGCTGCGCATCGCTCCGCAGATACCCCAACCGCTGCCAGTGATTCCCGATGGTTTCACGTCTCATCTCAGCGAGACGTATCCGGGTGTTCGGCTTCCTACCAATGAACTGCTTTTCGATCACCACTGGGTCCACCTCCTCTAGCTTCGAGAGGTGGCTGGAGAGATTCCCCGACGTCAGCCCCGTCAGCCGTTGCAGGAAGAGGAAGTCGGCGCTACGGCGGGCAGAAAGGGCGGTCAGGATCGCCAGGCGTGCCGGATGGTAACATTGCGTACTCGGACACCTGGGGGATGCAAGGGGGAAACACTTATCGCGTTACGTTTCACGGCTCATTTGTTCACGACATATTGGCGTCCGAGGGGGGATACCTCAACCAGATTGTTGATGTTGTCCTTCCTGCTTCATCTGGAATGGTGCGCTGATCACCTGCCCGAGTTCCCTGAATTCCACGTAAGCGCGCAAGATGCTGTTGAGAAAGCCAGCGATGTTCTGATGTTGCGTCGAAGCTGGCGAGATCATGATCACCTCTCCGTCTACCCATTCGGCGCAGGTGTCTTCATCGGCCCATTCCAGAAATTCCTGCCTGATAGCTCATCTTTCTGGAAGGAGGCTGCTTTTCTTGGATCGCTGCGCAGCTCTCTGCCACCGTTACGTTTCCCTTGCTCACTTTTTCCGCCTCCCTCACGCCCCAGAAAGTTATCATCTATGGGTGAACCAATCCAATTATACCTGTCTCAGACTCTCCTGTCCAACGCTATCTCCGAGAAAACGGATCAGCGGTCGGCCATCAGCGGCCGGCAGTCGTTGTCCTCAGCATCTCCGCGAGTTCGTCCTCAGAAATGGGACCTGGACGCAAGATCTGCGGAGGATCGGTCGTCAGGTCCACCACGGTGGAGGCTACGCCTCCCGGGCACCGCCCCCCGTCGAGGATGAGGTCTACCCGGTCGCCCAACTCGCGCACCACGTCTTCGGCGGTGATGGGATCGGGGTGGCCGCTGCGGTTGGCACTGGTAGCGGCCAGGGGTGCGCCCAGCATCCGGATCAGCCGCAGGGTGATGGGGTGGTCAGGGATGCGCACGGCGATGGTGGCCCGGCGCGGGCTAAGGATGCTGGGCACCTCCGGGCGCCGGGGCAGCACCAGGGTGAGGGGGCCGGGCCAGTAGCGCTCTGCCAGGCGCCGGCCGACGGGAGTGAGGCCCGGGCTGACCTGCTCGACCTGCCCCTCCGAGGCCAGGAGTAGAGCGATGGCTTTCTCCAGGGGGCGCTCTTTGGCCTGGTAGATGCGCCGGATAGCTTCTTCCTGGAAGCCGTGAGCGCCCACCCCGTAGACGGTGTCCGTGGGGAAGCAGACCAACCCGCCCTGGCGCAGTACCTGGAGCGCTCGTTCCAGGGCTTCCGGGCTTTCTGCTGGCATAACCGGGGTCTTGAGCATGTCGTCCTCCGGCGGCAATTATACGTGACCGCGGAGGACCTGTCAACAATTCTAAGCCCGTGACGGGGGCATGAAAATAGCCGGGCCCATCTCAGAGCCCGGCTATCTCTGCCTGACCGCCCCAGCGGGTCAGCGTCAGACGTGCGGGCCCTTCCACCTGGCTGGCAAGCGCTTCACCTGAAATACCGTTCAACGTGCACCTGCACCGGGCGATAAATGGTGTAGACTTCGCGGTCGTATTCTTGCTCGCCTTGAGAGGCAACCCCCGGCTCTGGCCGTTCACTGCAAGTAAGCCAGTCCCGATTGGCAGGCGGCCTGCCATCTGGGGTATTAAGAACTTATCCGGAAACCCCGCTATCCGACGGCGTCCTCGCCGTCGGACGGGGCGCGGACGCCCCTCTTGAGCGGTTTCCGGATAGGCACTAAGGCGAGCTGGTGCGAGGGCTTCTACCTCGATTAAGGCTACGACATCCGAACCTGCAAAGGCCTCATCCAATGTGCGTGGCACCATCCGGAAGACGGAAACAGGGATCTGCATCGACAAGGCTGCCTTCGAGCTGTCACTTGAGCAACCATATTGGTCCCACTCGTCACCGCTTGATTTGCTGCCTGGACGGCTGCATTGGGCAGGTACTGAAAAGAAATGCTCCCATTGGACCAGAGCAGAAGGATGCCCGCCAGCCCTATGAAGCACACCAGAGCTGTAAGCTTTAGCTTCATTGTCACTTCACCTCCATAACTGTCGGCTGATTCCAGCCACAGAATCAGTTGAGGGGCAAACGCATAGTAATAAGCAGGTAACCATAAGTTCTTTGAACTTGTCCACCGCTACAAAGGGGCGTCCTCGCCCCGTCCAGCGGCTGTTTGACCCTGAAGAACGGGGCGGGGACGCCCCTTGATAGCCGTTTTGGTGCGAGGAGAAAATGCAAAAAACTTCTGCCCTGCGCTACCAGTGCCAGCACCTGGCGCTCCCGCTCCGTGAGCCCCTCAACCCCTGCCCCATCGCGCGCCAGGGCGTCAGCCTTCTTCAATGCCTCCTGCCCGCTCTTCGCCTCGCCGGCTACCTGGACGCTGTCCCTCCCTCCAAGTTCTCAGGATGAAGCGCTCCAGCACCTCAGCTACGCCGTCCTGGGTGACCGGGGGAGCCACGAAGTCGGCGATGGCTTGCAGGCTGGCCGGGGCGTTGCCCATGGCCACCCCCAACCCGGCCCACGCGATCATCGTGCGGTCGTTGTCGTTGTCGCCGATGGCGATGGTCTCCTCCTGGCTCACCCCCAGGTGAGCGGCCAGCCGGGCCAGGGCATCACCCTTGGACACACCCAACGGATTCCCCTCGACGAACAGACGATGGGAGCGCACGATGTTCAGCCGGCCCTCGAAGTGGGCCTTCCAGACGCGGTGGATGCGGTCGGCCTCGGCTTCCTCGGCGATGATGATGAATTTGATGGGGTGGTCAGCCAAGGCAGTCCTCAGATCCTCTACCGGGTGCACCGGCAGCCCAAACCACTTCTGGTAGAAATCCTCATCGTGGCGCAAGCGGGTGACGAAGATCTCGTCACCCACGTAGAGATTCAGGTCCAGGTCGCCACGGGCTGCCAGCTCGACGGCCTCCTTGGCCAGCTCGCGGTCCATCATGGCCCGGTATAGCACCCGACCAGTGCGGGGGTCCTGGATGAGACCGCCCTGGTAGCAGATCACCGGCACGTCTATCCCCAGCTCCAGGGCGTAGCGAGCGGTGTCAGGGAACGCCCGGCCCGTGGCCAGGGTAACGTGCACGCCTGCATCTAAGGCGCGCCGGATGGCTCGATGCACCCGGGGGCGCACTTGCAGGTCGTCGGGGAGCAGGGTTCCGTCCAGGTCAATGGCGACGAGTTTATAGCCCGGGGTGAACATGGGGATTGGAGATGACCACGATGCGGTCGTGACCGGCGTAGTCCGACAGCACGTCCACCCTTGCGCCGGGGAAGGCGTCTTGCGCCAGCTCGCGGGCGGCTGCACCTTGCGCGGCGCCGATCTCCAGCACGACCGATCCGTCCGGATTGAGACGCCCGGGTGCCTGCGCCAGCAGCCGGCGCACCACGTCTAGGCCGTCCGGCCCACCGTCCAGCGCCATGCGCGGCTCATAGTCCCGCACCTCGGGCATCAGGCTAGGGAACTCCCCCGTGGCCACGTAGGGCAGGTTGGCGACGATGAGGTCCACCGGCCCCGGCAGCGGCTCCAGCAGGTCACCGTGAACGAGGTGCACCTGCCAGGTGACGCCGTGGCGCCGGCAGTTGAAGGCCGCCACCCGCAGTGCCAACTCCGAGGCATCTGTTGCGTAGATCGTGGCGTCAGGCAGGTGTTTGGCCAGGGCGATGGCCACCGCTCCGGATCCGGTCCCCACGTCGGCGATGGCCAGCCGGGACGATCCCCGCCGCTGGGCCAGCCGGGCAGCCTGTTCCCTAGCCGCGTCCACCAGCAACTCCGTCTCCGGCCTGGGGATGAGGACGGCGCGATTGACCCGCAGCTCAAGGCCGTAGAACTCGCGGTGACCGGTGAGATAAGCCAGGGGCCAGCGCTTCAGGCGCAGTTGAAGGAGGCGCTCAAGCCACGCCACCTGGCAGGGCGTCAGGGGCGCTTCGGGGTGGGTGAGGACGCGCGTACGGCGGCAGCGGAGCACGTGGGCCACCAGCAGCTCGGCTTCCAGGCAGGCATCAGGTATGCCGGCTTCGTCCAGCAGCTGGTGGGCTCTGCCGATGGCTTCGCGGGCGAGTCGCGCCAAACCTTGTAGGGCTGTGGAGGCTTGGGTCTGCGTGTCGGTGAGCATGGGGGGTCAGTTGAGCCCGGCAGTTGCCAGCCGCTCAGCCTGATCGGCGGTGGCCAGAGCGTCAATCAGCTCATCCAGGTCGCCGTCGAGGATGCTCTCCAGGCGGTACAGGCTAAGGTTAATGCGATGATCGGTTACGCGGTTCTGAGGGAAATTGTAGGTGCGAATCTTTTCGGCGCGTTCGCCGGTGCCCACCTGTTGACGCCGGGCCTCATCCTGTTCCTCCCACAGCCGGCGCCGTTCCATGTCATACAGTCGGGCGCGCAGGATGGCCATCGCCCGTTGGCGGTTTTGGAGTTGTGAGCGCTCGTCCTGGCAGGTGACCACGATACCTGTGGGGATGTGGGTGATGCGCACGGCCGTGGCCACCTTCTGCACGTTCTGCCCGCCGTGACTAGAGGCGTGAAAGATGTCCACCCGCAGGTCCTTGGGGTCAATCTCCACCTCCACCTCGTCCATCTCCGGCAGGACAGCCACGGTGGCGGTAGACGTGTGGATGCGGCCACTGGCCTCAGTCACCGGGACCCGCTGGACGCGATGCACGCCCCTCTCGTACTTGAGGCGCGAGTAGGCGCCCTGGCCCTGGATCTCGAAGATGACCTCTTTGAAGCCGCCAATCCCGGTCTCGTTGGCGCTCAGCACCTCGGTACGCCAGCCCTGACGCTCGGCGTAGCGGGAGTACATCCGGAACAGGTCGGCGGCGAACAGGGCGGCTTCCTCACCGCCGGCGCCGGCCCGGATCTCCATGATCACGTCCTTGCGGTCGGCAGGGTCGCTGGGGAGGAGGAGACGCTTGATCTCCTCCTCTAACGCTTCTCGCCTGACCTCCAGGGTTTCGACCTCTTCCCGGGCCAGGGCCAGCAACTCCTCATCTTCCATGCCATCATCTAGCAGGCTCCGCGCCGACTCCAGTGCCTGCTCGACGCGCTTGTACTCGCGATACTTCTCGACCAGCTCTGCGATCTCTGCCTGCTCCCGGGCGTACTTGCGCATCTTATCCGGGTCGGTAGCCACGGCCGGATCAGCCATCAGGCGATTCAGTTCTTCGTAGCGTTGCTCAACCAAAGCAAGCTTGTCTAACATGTTGCTCGATACACCCCGTGGATTCCGACTTCACGCGTGGGTATTATACTCCCGTTTGGCGATGGCGACAAACAGGCAAAAAGGCGCCCGCCACTTGCTCGGACGGTAGGGGGCCGTCCGCGTGATAACAGCTTTGATGACCGTGCGGTCCTGCAAGTGACGGGCACCTTCGAGGGGCAAAGCTACGACTGCTCTGCGCTTTCCGCCAGCGTCCTCCAGATGAGAGTTTTCAATGCATCCAGTTCAAAAGGTTTCGTGATGTACGGGTTGCCGGTGGCTTCCAAGAAAGCCATGGTCTCGGGTTGGCAGGTGTCGCCGGTGATGAAGATGACCCGCCGGGCACGGTCGGAGGCCATACTTCGCAGGTGCTCGTACACCTGTTGACCGTCAGTCTCGGGCATCCTCACGTTGAGCAGCACCAGGTCGTAGTCGTGAGCCTGCAACTTGGCCAGCGCGGCCTTGCCATCGTGAACGGTGTCCACTTCACAGCCATCTGCGATCAGGACCCTGCTCACCAGCGCTGTGATTTCCCGCTCGTCGTCCGCCATCAGGATGCGGGTGCCGGCGCGCGCCTCGCCGGGCTCGGCCGCAGGGTCCGAGACGGTCAAGCTGGGCCATTCAGCCACCGGTAGCTCGACATGCAAAACCCTCAAGCCTCCTGAATAACTGGCTACCTGCAGCTTGCCCCCGTGTTGCCTGACGATGTTGTAGCACAGGAACAGGTCTGACCCGAGGTGGCTCAATTCGTCATCTGCGGTGCTGTGGACCGGTGTGGCCGTGGAGAGCACCTCTAGCCTGTTGTTGCCGATAGTGATGTCCAAGGCGTTGCCCTTGCTTGCCGTGGATACGCTGAGGGTTGCGAGGTGATGGTTGCCGCTCAATCCTTCGGTCACATTGCTGATTAGGTGAAAGAAGAGGTAGCGCAGCTGGTACACATCACCCAGGGTAGGGGGTAGTTCAGGGTCGAACCAGGTTTCCAGCTCGATATTGTTGATGCGCAGGTGATACGACAGCAGGTCAAGGATGCTGCTCAGCAGCGTGTTCACGTCCACGTAGACCGGCATCGTGGTAGAATCCTGGGTGAAGGTCAGCAGGTTGCGGATGACCCGCATGATGCGGCGTGCCTCCTCGTCCACCTTCGCGAGGAGGAAATTGGTCTCTGCGTCCATGCAAGAGTAGTCAACCAGTTGGACGTTGCCGATCAGGACCGTCAGGGCGTTGTTGACCTCGTGAGCCACGATGGGGATCAGTTCATCCAGAGCCTGCCGCATTTCCGCGGCCACCAGTTGCTTGTGCAACCAGTGGATTTGCCTCGGGCTGCGCCGGGAGGCTTCGGTAGGCAAAACCTCCCCGGCAGCAATAGGTTGGCCTATCACTTGCCACTGCCCGAGATGAAGCTGATGGTCTTCCTGGGCCAGGTCCAGCTTCTCTGTCTCGACAGTCATATTGTGCCTCGTCCGGTCTAATCAAATGTTGTTTGAGACGCGGCGGCGAGGCGGCGTCACGGACAGCGTGGGTGAATCGGCTTCCAGGATCACCTCGGCGCCTTCCTCTTGCCAGGTGGAAAGGCCGGTGACTCTAGCGTGGCCATTCGACCCGGGCTTGTTGGTCATCCGGGAGGCCAGGGTCTGGGTGAGTGCGCTCTCGTCGTGCTCTGGACCATGCCCGTTTCGGGGCGTGTAGCCGTTGCGCCGTCCGTGGCCGTTGCGCCCGAAGACGCTTTCCACGCCCTCGTCGTCCTCAATGGACAGGGCTGCCATGAGCTGGCGGGCGAAGTGATCGAGGGACCGGGCCCGGATGGTGGCGATGAGGTCCAGTTCCTCTACCGCCAGGTCAAAGCCGGTCACGGCTCCCATCGGGTTGGTGAGCAGGGCCTCACGGAATGACTTGTTGATGATAGCCTCTCCGATGATTTGGTTCAACGCATCAAGGGACATGGCAACTCAACCTTTCTGGGAAACGGGTTTGCCCACGCGCCATAATCTCATAGCCCGGCGAGTCAATCGTCCCCTTTCGCTGTGGCAGCGGGGGATGCTGGTGCTTCGGTTGGACCCAACATAGCCCGCTGAAGCAATACAAACACCCCGGCAGCGATGAGGACATCGCCCGGGCTGAAGGCGGTGGGTATTGGAAAAGGCCGCGCCAGGACAAAAATGTCCGACAGGGGCCACAAACGGGTTTGCTCGCGCGGCAGCACTATGTCTTTGGCCAGGTAGACCCGGTATCCGGGTTCCAGGCTGACCACCCGGTCCTCGTGGCCTAACCTGCGCACGGCCTCGGGTTCAATGGGCATGAAACCCCCGTTGGCCAGGATGACCGCCAGATTGAGCAGCGCCCCCAGGCCAAGGAGGGTGATGCCCGGCAGGTGACGGTTCTGCCAGATGGCTACACCCAGCACCACGTACGACCCGATGTGCAGCAAGGCCGTCGGGTCGAGGAGCCCCTGTGCCTTGCCGGCCGGCACGTACACCAGGTAGTACTGCATGACGAAAGCCAGCAGGATCAACCACCCGTTCCTGAGGGGCAACCCTGCCAGCCGGCTGAGCCTGCCTCCTCGGAGCCATGCAATGATCAGGGCGACCACGAAGGCCGCCAACAGGATCATGCTCTTTTGCCTCTCCGCGGCCTAGTCAGACACGGATCACCCGTCGGAGTTGCCTGGCAGCCGGACCGGCAACTCCGACGGGCACAGTGCCTTGGCTTTCCCCAGACCTCCGCGCTCAACAGGCGCTAGAGAAGGTCGGCTTCCTGCTAAGGAAGCGCTGCATCCGGAGCCCCAGCCGCCAGCACCAACGCCAGCAATACCAGGGTCAAATACAGGGCCTTCACGTAGACCGGGTTAGAAAAGCGAACAGACAATCTCTTGAGCCGCTCCATGGTTGTCACCTCCCGGCTTCGGTTCAGAGCTTTCGACTGCCTCCACAATTTCGCACACATTATAGCAGGTACCTATGAACGTACCTATGAACGAAAACGGATACTTGGGGGTATATTTTGGCATCGTGGAAGCCAAATGGCCTGCCAGTTAGACAGTCCGTGGAGACTCATCAATCCCGAGGGGGAAAGAATGTCGATTTCGCTGAAAAAAACCTGGATAGGCGAGGGCAATGCCCTCGCCTACCCCCATTACCCCCATTGTTGAGTTTGCTCGGTCGGAGAAGGGGCTTCGTTCCTCAGGAGCCTTCAACCAATTGTTCGTACAGCGCGACCGTTTCCGGGGCTGGTGGTGTCCCTATTTCCTTTTCTAGCAATTGAACCAGGCGCTGATAGTGCTGCACGGCTTTGATCCGCTCGCCTTTCATCACGTAGCACTCCATAAGTCGCCGGTGCACCTCCTCCCTGAAGCTGTCCCTCCTCACTACTTCTTCGTAGAGCTCAATCGCAGGTTCATACTCCCGCCGTGCCACGTGCGATTCCGCCAGCCGGATGACGGCTTCCAGGTATCGGCGCTGCAAAGTCTCCCTCAAGGGCGCGGCCCAATCGGAGTACACATCCTCCAGGTAGTCACCTCGATACAGGGCTACAGCCTCCCTGTAACAACGCTCGGCGGCCTCGCTGCCCGGCTCATGTCTCTCGGCTTCGGCCAGCAACCGCTCGAACTGTTCCACATCGAACCAGTAGTTCAGTTCGCGATTGAAGTAGTAACCTTGGCCCTCCTGGTAGAGGATACAATCTTCGCCCACCGCCCGTCGCAGCCGGTACTTGGTAGCGTGAAAGACGCTGGTCATCCTGGCCTGTGAGTGCTCCGGCCAGAAGACTGCTCCGATCTGCTCCTTGCTTGAATACGGGTTGGCGAGGAGGTAGAAGAAGAGTTCACGGGCCTGAGCTGCCCCCCATTCTCCCGGGGTCACCAGGACGGAATCGCGATACACACTGCCTTTACCGAAAGCGTAAATTTCCAGGGTGGGGGAAGGCGGCTCCTCTTCACGTTCTTCCAAAGCGCCGGCTCTCTCTGCCAGGGTTCTCCTGAACTCCTCGATCCGCTGGAGCAAGCTCGCCACACGTTGATCGTCCAGCTTCCTGGCAGCATACCTCACGAGAGAGAGCATCCGTTGCCCATGCACTACCATGAACTGATCTACCCCCAGTTGGTAGCTCATGTCCAGGGCTACTTGCAGCTCATCCAGCGCCTCTTTCCAGCGCTTGGTCGCATACAGCGCTTGGGCCATGTGGAAACGAACTTTGGCCAGCTCCAAGCGGGCGTCGGCGCGCTCCAGGTAGTCTTGAGCCTCTCTCAAGTGTTCCAGCGCTTCATGCGGATCGCCAGCCTCACATAGCAAGACCCCCATCGAGGTCTCGCACAGCCCCAGTTCGTAGCCCGACTGGTGCCGGGCGGCCTCTTCGTGCGCTTCCTCCAGCAACCCTTTCGCCGTGGCATGGTCGCCGCGCAGCCGAAAGGTATTGCCCAGGGCATCCAGGGCGTAGACGGTGAGCAGCCCGTCTTTCGTCCTGGTCGCCAGGTCCAGCGCCTCGCCGTATAGCTGCCGGCAGGTCTCGTAGTCGCCCAGGTCGCGATGCACGTCCCCCATGCCGGCCAGAATGTAGCCTTGGATGCGCCAGCTAGCTGCTTCTTGGGCCTTCTCCATCGCTTCTTGAAAAAGCACCAGGGCCTGCTCATACTCCCCTCGCTGATGCAGGCTAATCGCCATGCTGTTCAGCACATTGGCGAGCGCTGTGGGATTCCCAAGTTGCTTCCAGAGGGCCAAGGCACGTTGGTAGTGCAGGTGGGCACCGGCCAGATTGCCCAGCGCTCTAAGACAATTGCCCAGCACTTGATGTACATTGGCAACGTAGTAGGTATCTGCCAGGCTCTCATAGAGGGCCAAGGCTTGCTGGAGCTCCTCCTGGGCCTGAGATAGCTTCCCCATCGCCCACAGGCTGATCCCCAGGTTGCGCCGGGCGGCGGCGATGAGCGCCCGGTCCTGCGGAGCCAGCAACTCCAGCGCCCGATGGCAACGGTCTACAGCCGACTGATACTTGCCCTCCAGCCAGTCCACCGTCCCCTGCTGGACCAACACCCGGGCCCGGCCCGCCTGATCCCGTGCAGCCGCGAACTGGCTGTCGGCCTCCTCCAGCCGCTGCCGGGCCTGGTACAATTCGCCCGCCATGGTGTGCACCCGGGCGCGGGTGACCAGCAAGTCCGGCGCCGACGACAGCACCTCCGCCGGCAGCGCGTCTAGCCACTGCGCCAGGGTCTCCACCCGCCCGGCATCGAACATCGCATCGGCCGCCCCGCTGATCAGCCGCCGGGCTTCTTCGTAGGCTTCGATCTGGAAGTAGTGGTAGATGGCTTCGTCTGTCTCGCCACGGGCCTCGAAGAGTTGCGCTGCCTGCAGGTGCAGCTCGGTGAACTCCAGTTCATTCTCCTGTCGCAGCCTTGTCTGCAGGAACTCCTGGAACAGGTGATGGTACTTGTACCAGGTTTCCTTCCCCTCCACTCGTGTGATGAAGAGATTGCGGTCTTCGATCCACTCGATGAGCTCACGCGAGTTTTGCTGCCCGAGGAGCTCGTCGCACAGCGAGGGGTGCATTTGTCGCAGGATGGACGAGGCCCGCAGGAAGCGTTGTACCTCTTCCGGCTGCTGAGCGAACACCTCCGTCGCCAGGTACTCGAAGACCTGCTCGCGAGTCCCCCGGGCCCGGGCCAGGCTCTCCAGCATCCCACGCCAGAAAGTCTGGGTGGTCAGGATGATCCCGGTAATCCACCCTTCCGATTCCCTAGCAAGTTCCTCCGCTGCCGCGTTAGGGATGTACAGGTTGTACTCTTGCTTGAGCAAGCCCTGGATCTCCTCGCCGGTGAACCGCAGGTCATCGCTGCTCAGGCCCACCACCTCGCGATAGGCGGCCAGTCGCAGAAGAGGCAGCTTGGGCATGGTCCGGCTGGCCAGGATGATGTGGCAGTTCTCCGGCAGGTAGCGCAGCAGCAGGTCGAAGAACGCCTCCACCGGCCGGCTGCCGCCAACCAGGTGAAAGTCGTCCAGGATGACCACGAAGTACTCGGGGATGGTCTCGTGGATCTCGTTCACCAGGGTGGCCACTAACGCCTGCAGGTTCTCCGTGACACCCTCGACGCCCCGCAACAGCGCCCGCGTGCGCTGGCCGAAGTCCGGGAAGCGCTGGCGGATGGACGCAATCAGGTACTCCAGGAACACCCTGGGATCACGGTCGGTCTCATCGAGGGTGTACCAGCAGAGGGGAAGATCGGTGTTGTGGGCGAAGTCAATCAAGAGCGAGGTCTTGCCGTAGCCGGCTGCTGCGGACACCAGGATTAGCTTGTGCTCGATGTTGGCGTGGAAGAAATCCACCAGGCGCGGACGGTGAAACAGCCCCTTGCGGCGCTTGGGCACGATGATCTTGGTGAGGATAATCGGAGGCCCGTTTTGCATTTCACTCACCTACTGCGGACATCATCTGCAAGCAAGGTCGTGGACAGTCATGTTGGCCCTGTCACTGTCCCGTTTGGGATTCAATTTTACCACAGAACTTAAGGTTTGCAAAACACTTGCCGGAGGTGCCGGGTGACCGTTGCCTGGGCTGGCTGCTTGAAGGGCGTCGGGCTGAACGGGACATCACAAATGACAACGATTTTCGCGGTCGATTTGTGACGCGCAGGCCAAGCACTTTCGCTCAGCCGGCCTTTTCAACCTCCGCCCCAACAGCCTGCTGCGCCAGATGGGCCACCCGGCCATCGGCCACCATGCGCCGCACCCGCTCGATGAGCGGTGCCATCACCGCATCATGCTCCAGGAAGGGTACCTGCTCCCGGATGGCCTGGTAGACCGGCGCCGTCCCACGACCCAGGCGCAGCTCCCGCCCGGCACGTTCCCTCCTAAAGTCAATTGCCTGTGCCGCCGCAAACAGCTCAATGGCCAGGATGGTCTCCACGTTGCGGATCACCTGCAGCACCTTCCGGGCGGCCCCCGCCCCCATGCTCACATGGTCTTCGGTGTTGGCACAGGTGGGGATGGTGTCGGCACTGGCTGGGTGCGAGAGCACCTTGTTCTCCGATGCCAGGGCCGCGGCCGTGTACTGGGCCAGCATGAAGCCCGAGTTCAGCCCGCCGTGCTTGATGAGGAAAGCCGGCAGCAGCCCGTCGTTAATGTCCTCGTCAATCAACCGGTTGAGCCGGCGCTCCGAGATGTTCCCCAGCTCCGTCAGCGCGATGGCTAGGTAATCCATGGACAGCGCCACCAGCTCGCCGTGGAAGTTGCCGCCGGACAGTGCCACCGGCCCATCGTCTTCCCAGAAGATGAGGGGGTTGTCGGTCGCAGCGTTCAGCTCGATCTCGATCACCCAGCGGGCATAGGCAACGGCGTCACGCACCGCGCCGTGCACTTGAGGGATGCACCGCAGGCTGTAGGCGTCCTGGACCCGGTGGGGATCGCCCTCAGGTCGGAGGAACTCGCTGCCCGCCAGCACCTTACGCATGTAGGCGGCGCAATCCACCTGCCGGGGGTGCGGTCGCACGGCGTGCAGCCGCTCGTCGAAGGGGGTGATCACGCCCTCCAGTGCCTCCAGGCTCATGGCTCCGGCGATGTCGGCCACACGCATCAGGTTCTCCGCGTCCCACGTCGCCAGAGAGCCAATGGCTGCCATGAGCGTCGTCCCGTTGAGGAGAGCCAGGCCCTCTTTGGCCTCCAACTCGATGGGCTTCAGGCCGGCTCTCGCCAGCGCTACCGCGCCGGGCAGCACCTCGCCCTGGTACTCGGCTTCGCCTTCGCCGATGAGCACCAGCGCCATGTGGGCCAGGGGGGCCAGGTCGCCGCTGGCCCCGAGGGAGCCCTGGGCAGGCACACGGGGGTGGACCCCTCGCTCCAGCAGCGCCAGCAGCGCGTCCACCGTCTCTTCGCGGACGCCGGAATAGCCCTTGGCGAGAGTGTTGGCGCGTATGAGCATCATGGCGCGCACCACCTCAGCCGGCAGCGGCTCGCCCACCCCCACCGCGTGGCTGCGCAGCAGGTTCCTCTGTAACTGGGCCCTCTCCTCCGGCGCGATGGCCCGGTCGCGAAAGTGGCCGAAACCGGTTGTCACCCCGTACACCACCCGTCCCTCGGCCAGCAACTGCTCAACGGCCTGGCGCGAGCGCCGGATGCGCTCCCGGGCCTCGTCGGTGAGCACGGCGGCCGCCCCCTCACGGACCACCGCCACCACATCCTCAATCTTCAGGGTCTCGCCATCCACCTGGATCGTCTTCATCGCCGTCCTCCCCCTTGCCCAGCCCGAGCAAGGCCACTTGAGCGAACTACCGGCATTATAGCCTCCGGCTGCGCGCCGGTCAAGGCCCCGTTAGGGCCCTTTCGGCGTAATGCGGGGTCCAGCGCCCCGAGGGCTTTTCTTTGACCTTCTCTGGTTTGCAGCGCCACAGCTTGGAAAGCTGTAGCTTGAGGGTGCTCAAGTGCCTATCCGGAAACCCCTCAGGAGGGGCGTCCGGGTCCCTGCGACCCCTGTGCCACGCCAGTCCCTGGCACAGGGGAGACTGGCGCGCACAGGCTCGCCCCGGGGTGCGCGACGGCATTGCCGTCGCCCGAGGGCGCCGTCGGATAGCGGGGTTTCCGGATAGATTCTAAGAACACGGGCGTTTTCTTAATCTAGGTCGACGTGGCCCGTCACAGGCAGCATGACCGAACGTTCTCTCCGTTAGAAAATCGAAAAGCCCTGGATTTGAGCGTCCCCGATTTGGCACGGCATCCTTGCCTTCCGGCCCACACCGGGGGTATAATCCAGCCACGGGTGCCGGCGGCCAGAGTGCGGGAGGAGGTGGCGCGATGTCCAAAGGGTCCATCCTCGTTGTAGAGGACGAGCGCAGCATGGTGGACCTGGTGCGGATGTACCTGCGTCGGGAGGGGTTCGAGGTGCTGGTCGCCTACGACGGGCCAACGGGCCTGCGCAAGTTCCGCGAGCAATCCCCGGCTTTGGTCATCCTCGATTTGATGCTCCCCGGTGTTGACGGCTGGGAACTCTGCCGGCAGATGCGTGCCGAGAGCGATGTCCCCATCGTGATGCTCACCGCGCGGGACGCCGAGGCGGACCGGGTGGCGGGGCTGGAGACGGGTGCCGACGACTATGTGACCAAGCCGTTCAGCCCCAGGGAGTTGGTAGCGCGGGTCAAAGCGGTCCTGCGCCGCTTCGAGCGGGCTCAGGAGAGGCCTGCTGCCCAGGAAGCAACGGTTTGGGAGTCGGGCAACGTGCGCATTGACCCTCGCAGCCGCACGGTCACGGTGAATGGGTCCCCGGTGGCGTTGCGTCCCAAGGAGTTCGACCTGCTTTGGGTGCTGACTCAGAACCCCGGCACGGTGCTAAGCCGTGAGGAGCTGTTTAGAGCTGCGTGGGGCTATGAGTTTATGGGCAAAAGCCGCACCGTGGATGTGCATGTGGGGCAACTGCGCCGGAAGCTGGCGGAGGCAGGGGCCCAAGGCTTCACCATCATCACCAAGTGGGGGATGGGGTATGCGCTGGAGAAAGAATGAGGGCCCGGCATAGCTACCGCGTCAGGTTGATCCTTACCTTCACGGGCGTCGTGCTGGCAGGGCAACTCCTGGCGGCCGTGCTGTTCGTGGGCCGGCTGCCGCATCTGAGCGCCCAGGTGCGGCTCAGCGAGCTGCGCGCCGAGGCGACCGTGCTGTCCGGCCAACTGTTCCCCGCCGGCGTGCCTCAGACCCTGCCGGCGGAGACCCGGCAGCGCCTCGCCGAATCCGCCGCCCTCCTGCGCGGTGCCATCCTGGTTGCCGACAGCACAGGGGCAGTCCTGCACACCGCGGGCGAACCCGATCTGTCCACCAAGATGGTCGCCCTGAGCACCCTGGCGCGGGTGCGGAGCGAGAACCGCATCCTGGTGGATGAGGTGCAGAGAGGTGCCGTGCGGCAGGTGCTGGTGGGCGTGCCGGTGCCGGGGGGCTCCGGCTCCGCCGGCGCGCTGGTCGTCGCCGTCCCCCTGGCCGAACTGCGTCAGGGGGCCCTGGCCATGCTGCCGGCTCTGCTCACCAGCCTGGCTATTGCTTTGGGCCTCTCGCTCATCGCCGCCCTGGTGATGGCTCAGGCTGTGGCCGCGCCGGTCCAGCGCCTGACGGAAGCGACGGAGGCCATGGCCCGCGGCGACTACGAGCAGGAGTTGGAGGTCACCTCGCAGGACGAACTGGGTCGTCTCACCGCCCGATTCAACGCCATGGCGCGCGAAGTGGCCCGGGCGCGACAGACCCTGCGCGACTTCACGGTCAACGTCTCCCACGACTTGAAGACGCCTTTGTCCATCATCCAGGGCTTCGCCGAAGCGTTGACCGATGGCGTGGCCCGCGAGCCCGAGGAGCAACTGCACGCCGCCCAGTCCATCCGCCGCGAGGCCGAACGCATGGCCGGCATGGTCCAGAAGCTGCTCGATCTGGCGCGCCTGGAAGCCGGCCAGGTGGGATTTGAGCGGGAGCCGCTGGACCTGGCCGAGTTGGCCCGCGGTGTGGCCGCGCGCTTCGCCCCCATGGCCGAGGCCGCCCAGAACCACCTGGAGCTGGAGGTGGAATCGGGGTTGCCGCGCGTCCTGGCCGATGGGTCGTATCTGGAGCGCGCTCTGGAGAACCTGCTGGACAATGCGATGCACGTCACGCCCCAGGGCGGGACAATCACGCTGCGCGTTACGAGCCGCACGGGGCATGGAGCCGGGCGCCGGACGTGGGTGGACCTCAGTGTGCGGGACACCGGGCCGGGCATCCCGCCCGAGGACTTGGAGCGCGTCTTCGAGCGTTTCTACCAGGTGGACAAGGCACGGACGAGCGAGCGGGGTGGTACAGGGCTCGGGCTGGCCATCGTGAAGGAGATTGTGGAGCAGCACGGGGGCCGGGTGAGCGTGGAGAGCGAAGCCGGGCGGGGGACCGAATTCCGCATCAGCCTGCCGGCTGCACCTTCACCAAGGTGACTATCACCTGAGCAATCGGGTGCGGTTTGACTGTCGGCGCATTCTTGGTTATACTTATGTGCGCCTACGGGGCTGTAGCTCAGTTGGGAGAGCGCATCAATCGCACTGATGAGGTCAGGGGTTCGAATCCCCTCAGCTCCACAAGGGGAACTTGCGGTACGTGGGGCCGTAGCTCAGTTGGGAGAGCGTCTGAATGGCATTCAGAAGGTCAGGGGTTCAAGTCCCCTCGGCTCCACCAAGCGCTTAGCTCATGCCAAGTGATACCCTAAACACGACGAACAGGAGTAGTAGGCCATCCCTCCAGAGAGCCGGGGAAGACCGGGTGGAAAACCGGCAACGGTGCCCGAGGGAGTACCAGCAAGGCCGAACTCGCCTGGGAGTGGGTTGGCCGATGGCTCACAGCCGACGGCGTGAGCAGTAGGTCAATCCGGGTTCGCCCGTTATCGCGCCAGAGTGAGCCGGCAGCCTGAAGCAGCATAGTCCTCGACAAGACTTGCGAAGTCTGCAAGACCTGGGAAGTCGGGGCCAGGGATGCTGGCTAAACAGGGTGGTACCGCGGAGGCCCCTTCGTCCCTGAGACGAAGGGGTTTCTTGCTAAGTGCCTATCCGCAAAATCCGCTATCCGACGGCGTCCTCGGGCGACGGCAATGGCGTCGCGCACCCAGGGGCGTGGACGCCCCTTTCTAAGCA
>FWPU01000611.1_pt1 | contig 88929 bp, 85 predicted proteins | sample 2228361 | NCBI WGS metagenome assembly FWPU01 (sample SAMEA103939777, study PRJEB20133) | metagenome
CGTGTAGGTTGGCGTCGGCGTGTTGGTGGGCGTCTCGGTAGGCGTGTAGGTTGGCGTCGGCGTGTTGGTCGGCGTCTCGGTCGGCGTGTAGGTCGGCGTCGGCGTGTTAGTCGGCGTCTCGGTAGGCGTGTAGGTTGGCGTCGGCGTGTTGGTGGGCGTCTCGGTAGGCGTGTAGGTCGGCGTCGGCGTGTTAGTCGGCGTCTCGGTCGGCGTGTAGGTTGGCGTCGGCGTGTTAGTCGGCGTCTCGGTCGGCGTGTAGGTTGGCGTCGGCGTGTTGGTCGGCGTCTCGGTAGGCGTGTGTGTTGGCGTCGGTGTGTTATCCTTCCGATTACGCACGCAGACAACTACCGCACCGGTCCCCTTAGGGATCGTGATACTTGCCGGGTTCGCGTCATAGTTTAGAGTGTCGCTACAAACCGGGTTGCCGTTGGTGTCAAATGAACCGAAAGCAAACCCCGTGACAACCCAGCCGTTCGTGGGGCTGACCTCCGTAACCGTGTGGGGCGCGGTCGTGGAGACGGTGATCGGATTGGTGAACTGGCCGAAGGTGATACCGGACCACTCGCGTGGGGCAGCGGTATTGTCAATGTCTCCTGCGAAGAGGGTGCCATCCGCTGGCGCGCCACTGGCATCCAGGATCTTACCGATGATCACATTGCGTTCGCAGCCGGAAGTAAGGAGGTTAATCAGGTCTTGGGCGAGCGTCCCAAACCCGGTTGTCAGATAGTCGCCTGAGGGGCCGGTTACGTCGAGGCCGGCGAGGCCGCGATTCACGTTAGCCGAGTATGGAGCAGGTGGCGCGCCGCTGTCTCCGGGGCCAATCAGAACAACAATGGTTGACCAACCGGCGGCACGCGCAAGTTCGGCCTGCGCGATGGCATCTATAGCCCCCTGATAATATCTATTGTTCAGACTGCTGTTAAGAGGAACGTTGGGCGCACCGTCGGTGAGGATGATCATGATGTCGGTGGCATTGTCTGTAAGACCGCCACCGGGAACGGTGCCGCCGGCTATCGCTTCCTCAATGCCGTCCGCCGTTGGTGTCCAGCCATCGGATATCATACCATCCACAAAGGCGTTAGGTGGTGTCCCATTCCAGCCAGAATTAGCAAGGATGGCCGGATTACCCCTGAAAGTTGTGACTCGCCAATTGGTGCCCGGAATCGCTGCCTCAATGTTCGCCATGAAGCTCTTGATTCCGGCCTTGTACGCATCAAGATTGCCACCATAATCGCTGGCAATGCTTCCGCTGTTATCTACTACGAGGTGAATGTCTGCCGCGGTGCACTGGCCTTGAATCACAGGGCTGCCCGTGGTCGGCTCGGCGGTGATGACGGTCAGCTTGACCCAGTCAATCTCCACTTTCCGGGTACCGCTCTGAGAGGGTACCTCAATCCGGAAAGTGATAGAGGCGTTGCCGGCCTTAGATTGTACGTACTGCCGGAAAGCGTCGTTCTCGTCGCTGGAGAAAGTCTTTGTCGTGAAGGAGCTGATCGTCCAAGTCTGCGTAGCGGTGAGGTTGTTACCGGCATCGTCTGCTACGCGGCTTCGAGGGTAGGAAGAGGTTGTTTTCTTTCCCCGGATACTGATCGTTACACCGAGGACGGTCTGGCCTGAGACGACGGGGTTGCTGAAGGTGACCGTCAGGTGACTCCCATCCGTGATCTCCGGGCCGCTATCGTCCTCAGAAGTAGCGCCAGCGGGGGTTGATGAAGTTGGGAAGTTAGGGCCGTAGGTCTTCGCGTCCGTGTCTGGTGCATTCACACCGAACCCCACAATAAGGAGCAAAGCGAGTAGTAGGCTGAGAACTCGCGTCCTGGTGCGGGGGGCGAGAATATTTCTGCGACGATGTGTCATGTTGAACCGAGATTGATGCGTGTAATCCATGCGCGTTGTTTGCTCCTATCTACTGATGACCGGTGGATTTGGTGAGCCGGCCCCTTCCCCCCAAGAGGCCGGCTCCCGGCAGCCCTGCCAACTGCCATCTTGTTTTGGGATGTCTCTACTCCTGGTGACAAACTGAGTATAAGAATAGTACCGAAGTACTAATTCCAAACTTCACTATAACACGTCATCGCTTCTGGTGTCAATGGATTTTGGGCTTGTCGGCCGCTTTGTAAGGTAATTGTAAGTCAATTCACAGTGCTGTTTGTATTGTAATTCACGATGTACCTTCCCCTTCCGTTAAGGGAAAATAAAAAGGGGCATCCAATAGAGGATGCCCCTCTGTGCCTGTTCCTGAACACTACCGATGATCGTTAACGTCTCAAGAGAACCTCTTCCGCCTGCTTTACCTGCTGCTGAATGTGTTTCAACAGATGCTCCTGATCTTCTTCTTTCCAGCCAAGCCTCTGTAAAACTGTCACGGCTTCTTCCGCGAACATATAAGGATAATCTCGGTTCGCGGCTCCGATGCCCGCGTTAAGGCAGATGATATTCGCGGTATGCACGGCGACTACCAAGGGGCTGGCCGGCCTTTGCTGCCCAGGATCATGGTGGTAGCGCACGGCTGCCACCAGGTCATCCGGGAGTTGCCAGCTCTCCGCGATCATCGCGCCGATCTCGGCGTGGTCATAACCGGTCAGTTCCCGCTCGTATTGTATGAGGGAGGAGCGAACCTGTTCATCTAATAGTCGCTGTTGGGTTTGGGCCTGTTCTTGCATGAGCCGATTGAGGGCCAGTTTGCCGATGTCGTGAAAGAGCCCGCCCATGTAGGCGTTGTGAATGGGGTAGATGCGCAGGCGTTCGGCAATCCATTGAGCCCCTATGGCGACGGCCAAGGAGTGCCGCCAGAGCATGCCTCGCTCCAGCAGATAGCCGCTCAGGGGCGTCATCATCATTTGCTGCAGAGAAGCGGCATAGATCAGCTGCTTCGTCTGCTCAAAGCCGATATAGCCAATGGCTTCGTCCACGCTGGTGATGCGTCGAGCCAGTCCATAATATGCCGAGTTAGCCATGGCCAATGTGCGCCCGGCCAGCGCCGGGTCCATGACGATAAGACGGGCTACGTCGGGACGACGCGAGTGCGGGTCACGCATCACCTGCAAGGCACGCATCGCGACCTCTGGTAGCGGCGGTAATTCTCGCATGAGTGCCGGAAGCTGCTTAAGGGGAAACGCTCTGTTAGCAACTGTCCTCGTGAGCACGGTTCGCTCCTTCCTGTTCCTGACTCCGCGCCTTTCATGATAGCACGGGCATCGGACCATCGCAATAGGTCATCGGTGCCAATCGCATCGTCCGCGGTTTGTTGCGCCTGGGTCATTACATCTTCTTTACGCACGCCTTACGTGCTCTTTATCCAGGTGTGGAGCACAATTTGCTATAGTTTCCTCGGGAACCGTAGAGCGTCCCTGAGGCATGAAAGTTTATGGAGATGGATTGGCGGCATAGATCATCATAGTTAAAGTGTCTGCCGCCCTGATATAGGATTGAAGTCCCATTGCCTATTCTCTAAAGGTATCTTATAAGAATTATGGGGGGATATAAGGGGGGCCTCGGCAAATGCATGCCCTTTGTAGCGGAGCAATGACTTTGAGAGAAGGAGGATAGATAGTGCGTGCCGACGTGCCGACGCACCTATCCGCCTTCTGATGCCGCGCGGCACGGCAATGCGCCGGCGGCATAGAACAGCGCGATGGATCCTATGATACAAGGGGGGCCTTATGGCTACGAAAGATCAACTATCGGAAGAGCAACTGGTCGTCTTTGAACTGGCCGGCGAATCTTATGGCGTAGAGATCAGCCGGGTACAGGAAATAGACCGGATGCAGCAGATCACGGTGGTACCGCAGGCGCCGGCCTTTGTGGAAGGCGTGATCAACCTGCGGGGACGCATCACGCCGGTGGTGGATACCAGAGTGCGATTCGGCCTGCCGAAGGCAGAGGTGACGTCCCTGACGCGGATCGTCGTGGTCAAGGCCGGTGAGGAATGGGTAGGGCTGGTGGTAGATGCGGTATCTGAGGTATTGCGAATACCGCTAGATGCCATTGAACCGCCATCGGCGATGGTGACAACGGCTGAATCAACCTATCTGCGAGGGATTGCGAAGTTGGAGGAGCGGCTCATTCTCTTGTTAGACCTGGACCGCGTGCTGGATAAAGAGTTCCAGATCTCCGCTCTGGCCGTGGCGTGAGTCGCCTCCTGGCATCGCACAAGTGGGCGATTTCCGGAAAAGAAACCGGTTTCTATCAGGGTTGGCGGGGAGTGTAATGCCATGCCGGAGACGCTGCAATTTGATTTACATCCCGACGAGGTTGAAGTCTTCGCGCTGGAAACGGCTGAACAAATTCAGCAGTTGGATGAAGGTCTTCTCTCCATTGAGAAAGAGGGATACACGCCGGAACTCATCCAGCGCATATTCCGTGCGGCTCACACGCTGAAAGGTTCGGCAGGCGCTATCGGCCATCATCGCATGGCGAACCTGACCCACAGCATGGAAACCGTGTTGGCGCTCTTACGGGAGAACCGTCTGGATGTGTCAACGCCTCTCGTGGACCTTCTGCTGGAGGCGGTTGATGCCCTCAGGCTTCTTGCCCAAGAGGTTTCTACACGGGAACCTAGCGGCATTGAGCCGGATGACCTGATCCAACGGTTTCGTGCCTACGCCGCTCCGGACGAAACATCGCTGCCTGCTCAGCCCCATGCCATCTCACCGGCCTCTTTGCCCGTTGCGTCGGCTGCCGAAGAGTCGGAGAAACCCGCGCCGGATAGGCTGACGCGGGTCTCGCTGCAAATCGCCAGAGATAGCATCGCGCCGGCAGCCAGAGCGCTTCAGGTGATCCTGGCTCTTGAAGGAGCCGGTCAGATCGTAAGATCCGATCCGGGCCGCGAGAGCATTGAGCGGGGTGAGGCGATATATCGGCTGGAGGTGTTTTTACGCACATCCTGGGATGCGGCCCGTCTGGAAAAGCAATTAGAGCATATCGGCGAGATCGCGGATATCCGAATTTCCAGCCAGGAAGAGCAGGTCCCCGCGCCTACGCAGGAGCAGCAGCCCGCGCCGGAACCTCCTGCGGCCAGGAGCACCGCATCGGCGCGCGTCACCGTGGATAAGAGCAACCTGAAAACGGTGCGCACCAGCGTTGAACGGCTGGATAGGCTCATGAATCTGGTGGGCGAACTGGTGACGGACCGCAATCGCCTCATCCAAACCCATGCCTCTTTGCGGGCACAATCTCAAGATGGAGAGCGGCTGAGCGAATTGGCTCAGGCCATTTCGCACATGGCGAGCATCACCGACGAATTGCAGGAAGAAGTCATGCGGGCGCGGATGCTCCCCCTGGAAAATGTGTTCAACAAGTTTCCACGGATGGTGCGCGACCTGGCTCGCGACTTCGGCAAGCGGGTGGATTTGCAGATAGAGGGCCAGGAAACGGAGTTAGACCGTTCGGTCATTGAGGAAATCGCCGACCCCCTCATGCACCTGATACGCAATGCCATCGACCACGGCATTGAGTCCCCTGAGGAACGACGGGCCGCAGGCAAACCTGAGACGGGCATCATCCGGCTGGCAGGCCGCTCCGAGGGAAGCCACATCGTTATCACCGTGTCAGACGATGGCAGGGGCATAGACCCTGAACGGGTGCGCCGTTCGGCTGTGGAGAAAGGTCTTATCGGCGAGGAAACGGCGGCGCGGCTCACCGAATCCGAAGTCATTGATCTCATCTTCATGGCGGGCCTCTCCACAGCCAAAAAGGTGACGGACGTGTCGGGGCGTGGCGTCGGAATGGACGTCGTGCGCAGCAACGTGGAGCGATTACATGGGACCGTGAAGGTGAAAACCCAATTGGGGAAAGGCACGACGTTTGAACTCAGCCTGCCGCTTACGTTGGCGATTATGCCTGTTCTCCTGGTCACTCTGGAAGGTGGCACCTATTGCGTCCCTCTCGCTACGGTGGAAGAAGTTCTAACGGTTGAGCCCAAGAGCATCCACCGTGTGGATCAGGGGGAACTGGTGCGGTGGCGAGATAGATTGTTGCCTTTGCTACGGCTCCGCCAGCATTTTGGTTTGGCTACGAAAGCCTCTGACAACGGCCATGCCTCTCCTGTGGTGGCCGTCCGCTGGGGCGATGAGCACGCGGGCCTTGTGGTGGATGGCCTTCTGGGCCAGCAGGAGATCGTCATCAAGAACCTCGGTAGAATGATCGGCCAGATACCGGGGATTACAGGTGGAGCCATTTTGGGGGATGGCTCGGTGGCCTTGATTATAGATGTGCCCGGTCTGGTTAAGCAGGCGACCCGTGACAATGTTGAGCGTATCGCTCGCTCTCGGGCATAAGGTTTCCTGAGGAGGAGACAATCATGGACCTTCCGTTGACGGATGAAAGGTTGCACACTATTCTTCAGGTGATGGCGAACACGGGCATAGAGAGGGCGGCTGATGGCCTGTCTGAGATGATCGGGCAGCGCATTCACATGACCGTGCCTACCATCACCGTTGTGCCCATTGCTTCGGTCCCGGAACGGGTTGGCGGGGCCGAATCCATGGTGGTAGGCATTTATCTGGCCGCCGAAGGAGGGTTGAGCGGGCATGTGATGCTCATCCTGAGTTTGCAAGATGCCATGCACCTGGTGGACTTGCTGCTGGGCCAGCCGGAGGGCACAACCACCAACCTGGACGATCCCCTCTCCCGTTCGGCTCTGGCCGAAGCGGGCAACCTGGCTGCCTCGTTTTTCCTGAACGGCGTTGCTGCTGCCTTAGGTGTATCGGGGCGGCCTTCCCCTCCTGCCGTGATCGTGGACATGGCAGGGGCGATCCTAGATATCATGCTGGTCACCGCAGGCCAGTTGGGGGATGACGTCCTCCTCTTAGAGTCCGTTTTCCAGAGAGAGGAGCGCGAACTGCGGCTCTTTTTCTGGGTCCTTCCGGACCTGCTGCCCCTGCGCTCGTTGGTCAAAGAAGGCTCTTGAGGATCATGGAACAGGTTATTACCGTCGGCTTAGGCGAGGTAGCAGTGAGCGGTCAACCAGAGGCAGTTCTCGTAGCATTCGGGCTTGGCTCCTGCGTCGGCATCGCAGCCTATGATCCTACCCGGAAGGTGGGAGGCCTCCTGCACGCGATGCTTCCTCAGCACCGGAACGGTGATAGAAACCTGACCAAATACGTGGATACGGGCGTCCCTGAACTCCTGAACAGGCTCCTGGCCTTGGGAGCGAAGCGAGAGAACCTGATTTGGCGATACGTCGGCGGCGCGCAGATGCTGACCGCGCCCGGCCTCAGCGACCGGTTCAACATCGGCGCTCAGAATGTGCTGATGACCCAAGAAGTTATGGCCCGCTATCTTTTGCGGGTAACGGGTCACGACACCGGTGGCCACCAAGGACGCACCGTGCGTCTTTTCATTGCCGATGGTCGCCTCCTGGTGCGAGGTGTCAACAGCCCTGAACGCGAGTTATAGACCCTCCGGGTCGCAAGCCCACCTTCCGAAGAGGTGAGAGACTATGGCAAAGATTCTCATCGTAGATGATGCACAATTCATGCGCTTACGTTGTGCCCGCCTGCTAAGCGAACAAGGATACGAGGTTGCCGAAGCCCAGAACGGCCGCGAGGCCGTGGAGGTTTACCAGCAGACACGGCCCGACGCCGTGCTCATGGATATTACCATGCCGGAGATGGATGGGCTGGCGGCCCTACGCCGGATCAAACAACTGGACCCTAACGCGCGAGTGGCGATGCTGACCGCCTTGGGGCAACAGGGGGTGGTCTTGGAAGCCGTCAAGGCAGGAGCGCGCGACTTTATCGTCAAACCTTTTGAGGCGGAGCGCGTCCTCGCAGCGGTGAAGCGTATGTTGGGTTGAAGGCGTGTCCACCATGAATGTGACGGATGCCCAGAGGGGTCAAGAGGCCGACCGGCTTTCCTTTGCCCCAGATGCGAATGTTGACCAGGAACGGCCTGTCGTCTTGGTGGTAGATGACGATCCCGACACGCGCAAGCTGGTCTCTCTGATGCTCGCGGACCGGTATATGGTGTTGGTCTCGGAGAATGCAGAGCAGGCCCTCAGGCATCTGGAACGTTCGGCGGCCTTCGGCTCTTCGGCAAACAGTATCAAGGTCATACTTCTGGACGTCATGATGCCGGGTATGGATGGCTTCACCCTGTGTCGCCGGATCGTGAAGGAGTATGGTGTTACGGTGATGATGATGACCGCGCGGAACACGCGAGCCGATGTGGAAACTGCCATCCGCAACGGTGCCAGCGACTACATCGTAAAACCCTTTGATAAGGCGACCCTTCTCGCCAAACTATCCAGACACTTGTATGCACTATCGCCGGGTTGAGGTTACACTGTGTTACCGATGAGGGCCTGCCATCATGTCTCCCATTAGGATTCTGATCGTTGACGATTCGGCTTTCATGCGCCTCACCTTGCAGAGGCGTCTGGCGGCGGAGCCTGACTTTGAGATCGTCGGCAGCGCCGGCAACGGGCACGAAGCCGTGGCTCAGGTGCGCGCCCTCAAGCCCGATGTGGTCACCTTGGATGTGGAGATGCCGGGGCTGGACGGGCTGGGCGCGCTGGCCCAGATCATGGCCGAGCAGCCAACACCGGTCATCATGGTAAGCAGCCTGACCAGAGAAGGAACCGAGATAACGGTGCGCGCCCTTACCCTTGGCGCGGTGGACTTCGTGACCAAGCCCTCGCAGATTGGCAACATGCAGCAGGTGGTGGCGGAACTGACCGCCAAGATTCGCCAATCTGCCAGGGCGCGCGTGCGTCACGTCGCCTCGGCAGGTAAAGCTCCTACCGACCAGCGCCACAAGATGCCGCTACGCCCTATCACGGCGACCGATACCATCCTTGCCATCGGCGCTTCTACCGGCGGGCCGGGATCCTTGCGCCAACTCATGGCCGATCTTCCTGCCGATTTGAACGCCGCTGCCGTGATCGTGCAACACATGCCGCCCGGCTTCACCCGCTCGCTGGCCGAACGTCTCAACGAAGTTTCGGCCTGGACGGTGAAAGAAGCGGCCCCCGGCGATCGTATGCTCTGTGGGCAGGCCCTCCTGGCGCCCGGCGGTTTTCACCTGGTTCTCGGTCGTTCGGGCGAGGCCATCCTGAATCAGGACCCGCCGGTGAACAACGTCCGCCCCGCCGTGGATGTGACCATGCGTTCGCTCGTGGAGCTCTATAAAGGCAGGGTGCTCGGCGTTGTGCTGACCGGCATGGGGCGCGATGGCGCGGAAGGAGCTTTGCTGATTCATCGGGCAGGCGGGCGGGTGATCGCGGAGGCCGAATCTACCTGTGCCGTGTATGGGATGCCTCGCGCCGTCGTTGAGGCCGGCGCAGCCGACTACGTCGCACCCCTGCCGGAAATCCCGATGCTGATTCATAAGGTGTTAAAAGAAGGCAGAGATGACCGATACCGAGTTCATCCTGATCAAAAAGCGGTTGCGGGCACTCACCGGAATTAATCTGGAATGCTATAAGAGCCCACAGATGCGGCGTCGGCTGGATGGATACCTGGAGCGCGTACGCGCTCCCTCTTGGGCCGAGTTCTTGCGCACGCTGGAGAAGGACCCCCAGGCCGTGCGCCAACTGCGCGACTTTCTGACGATCAACGTCACCAATTTCTTCCGCGATCGCCCCAAGTGGGAAGAGCTGCGCACCCACATCTTGCCGTTGATACGGCGACCTGGGCAAGTCTTGCGGGCGTGGAGCGCGGCCTGTTCCATCGGGGCCGAACCTTTCTCGTTGGCGATCCTCTTTCAAGAGGACCGGGCTATCTGGCGTTATCACATTCTGGGCACGGATATTGACAAGGATGCGCTGGAAACGGCGCGCGCAGGTGGCCCCTACACGGCTGCCGACGTGAAGGAGGTGGACGCGGCGTGGCTGGCCCGCTACTTCCGGCGCGACGGAGCCGGCTATTGGGTGCAGCCTGCCTTGCGCCAGCGGGTGGAGTTTGCCGAGAAGGACTTGCTGCGCAGCACCGCTAAGGACGAATTTGACCTGGTTGTGTGCCGCAACGTGTTGATCTATTTCACCGAGGAAGCGAAGGATCAGGTATTGCGGGGGCTGGTGCAGGCATTGAAGATAGGCGGCGTTCTGTTCATCGGGGCGACCGAGAGCATATCTCCGGCGCGCCTGGGAGGGCTGGAACGCATAAGCCTTTCTTTCTACCGACGGATCGCCTGAGAGGCAGAGGTTGCTACCATTTATCTATCTGTTGAGGTGAGGTCATGGCTGATTTGCCCATATCTATCTGTTGAGGTGAGGTCATGGCTGATTTGCCCATATCACCGCCGGGAAGGCCAAACATGGATGTCAGATATCTGACGCCTTTTATCAACGCTGCCGTAGAAGTGTTGACCGCCGAACTGGGGGGGCCGGTGGAGCGCGGGAGCATCTCGCTGCACCGTTCCGGCTATACGACCCAAGATGTCAGCGTCATCCTCACCATCGTCGGTCGCCTGCAGGGGGTGGTGGTCTATGGCATGTCTCAGGCCACCGCCCTGGCCATGGTGTCGCAAATGATAGGCCAGCGCTTTGACGAGATGGACGAACTGGCCCAGAGCGGCGTCGCCGAGGTGGGGAACGTCATCACCGGCCGCGCCAGCATGTTGCTGGCCTCGGCAGGATATGTGACCAACATCTCGGTGCCGACGCTGGTCATCGGCAAGGCCCTGATCTCCGTCGTTGATTTCCAGCGGCTGGTCGTGCCGCTATCCTTCAAGTGCGGGCAAATAGAAGTTCATCTCGCGTTGCGAGAGGTCCCCTCCGGCAACGGCACGGACCGGCCCGGCCCATGAGTCGGTTGGTAAACCCCGGCAAGGGTTTTCATTGATGGGATGGCGGCGCGACGGGCGGCGCGCTGCGGTTCTCATAGGAGCCGGGGAAAACTCCCGGCATAGGAAAGGAGCACAGCAGGTATGAAAGCGTTCAACGACCTCAAGGTCGGAGCAAAACTGATCGGCGGCTTCATCGTTGTCTCCCTCATCGTCGTGGTCGTGGCCGTAGTCGGCTACACGAGCCTGAAGTCCGTTAATGCCGGCATGGTCTCCATGTATAACGACCAGTTGATCCCCATCTCGGACCTGGGCGCAGCCAAAGCGGCCCTCATGAAGCTCCGGGGAGACGTGTATATGTTTCTCATTCTGCCCGAAGATCGGGCGACCACAGAGAAGGCAGTAGCCGATGATTTGGCGTTAGTTAACGAAAAGATCGCCAAATATCGGGCTACCTACCTGGTACAGGAAGAGAAAGAAGGCCTGGTAAAGTTTGACGCGGCCTGGGCCGCCTATCAAAAAGAGGTAGCCGACGTCATGAGCCTTATCAAGGCCGGGAACGAGAAGGCGGCCTTGGAGAAGATTGCTGCCGGCGGATCCACAGCCAACGCCCGCGCGGCGGTGGGGAATGCCATGGAGGAGCTCATCGCCATCAACGAAAAGGTGGCCGCAGAGCTTAAAACACAAGGTGTCGTCACATTCAACAATGCTACTAAGTTAGCCGTTGTGATGGCCCTCTTGGGCGTTCTAATGGCCATAGGCCTCGGCGTTTTCATCACCCGCACCATCACCGAGCCCTTGTCCATCATGGCAGGAGCCATGATGAATCTGCGCGTCGGCGATCTCAACAGGGATGTGCCGCAAAGCGTCAAAGATTCCATCATGGCAAGGAAAGATGAACTGGGTACGGTGGGGAAGGGCCTAGGTGCAACGGAGGTTTATCTGCTGGAGATGTCCGAGGTTGCCAATCGGATCGCCCAAGGGGATCTCACCGTGCAGGTGGAACCCAAGTCGGCCAAAGATGAACTGGGCCATGCCTTCTCGCAGATGATCATCAGCATGCGGAACGCGCTGACCCAAGTGCAGGAAAGCGCGGGGCAGGTGGCGGCAGCCAGCCAGCAGATCAGCGCGGCGGCGGATCAGACGGGCCAGGCGGTGCAACAGGTCACGGCTACCATACAGCAGGTGGCCCAGGGCACTGCTCAACAGACTGCCTCTACCACCGATGCCTCGGCCCAACTGAACGAGCTCTCTAAGGCGATAGACGGCATCGCCAAGGGGGCGCAGGAGCAGGCGGCAGCCGTGCAGATGGCCTCTAACAACGCCGGCCAGATGGCAGCCGCGGTGGAGCAGGTAGCGGCCAACGCCCAGGCCAGCGCGCAGGCCAGCCAGCAGGCCGCGGAGACCGCGCAGCGGGGCGCGCAGACGGTGGAGCAGGCGGTAGCGGCCATGATCGCCATCAAGGAGACGGTGAGCGAGGCGGGGAACAAGGTACAACAGATGCAGAAGTACTCCGCCCAGATCGGGGCCATCGTGGAGACGATAGACGACATCGCCGAGCAGACGAACTTGCTGGCCCTCAATGCGGCCATTGAAGCGGCCAGGGCAGGGGAGCAGGGCCGGGGCTTCGCGGTGGTGGCCGACGAGGTGCGCAAACTGGCGGAGCGGTCCAGCAAGGCGACAAAAGAGATCGCCCAACTGATCCAGAACGTGCAGAGCGGAACGCAAGAGGCAGTGGAGGCGATGAGTGACGCTTTGAAGAAGACAGAATCTGGATCGTCCCTAGCGGGTGATGCAGGACAAGCGCTGCAGGCGATCCTTGAGTCTGTCCGAACGGTGAGCGGACAAGTAGAGCAGATCGCGGCGAAGGTTCAGGAGATGACGAAGGCCGGTGGCGAGTTGGCATCGGCCATGGAGCGGATGTCGGCGGTGGTGGAGGAGAACACGGCGACGGCGGAGGAAGTGGCGGCCAGCGCGGGGAAGATCAACGATGCGATGGAAAGCATCGCCAGCATCAGCGAGGAGAACAGCGCCGCTGCCGAGGAGGTGAGCGCATCGGCGGAGGAGATGAGCGCGCAAGTAGAGGAGATGACGGCGTCGGCGCAGAGCCTGGCGGCGTTGGCGGAGGAGTTACAGGCGGTGACGGCGCAATTCAAAGTGGACGGGCACCAGGTAGAGCAGAAGGTCGCCGTTCACGCTGCGCCGGGTGCAGTCAAGGCGGTTCACAAGCCGCAGATGGCCGCCGCGCCGAAGAAGGAGTTCCAGCCGGTCAGGGGCAACGGACGATAGCCATCGCCATACCGACAGTGGGAGAAGGTGGGGGGATGTGCCAAGCATCCCCTCCACCGCCGATGCAGGTCATAACACGATGGGTTAAGGACGGCGGCAGTCGGAGAGACTGCCGCTGCCATCTTTTTGCCCTATACGCAAAATTTACACACCTCTTACGAGGCGTTTATTCACCCGGCCTCGCCCATCTGCTATAGTTCTTTTAGACATCCCTTGGGGTATGTCGTTCAGGGGGAGCCCCATGATTACGCTGACCCGCCTTGACGGCAGCCACCTGATCGTGAACGCCGACCTGATTGAGTTCGTGGAAGCCACGCCCGATACCATCGTGTCGCTGGCCACGGGCAAGAAGGTGGTCGTTCGGGAATCGCCGGAGGCTGTGGTGCAGGCTGTCGTCGCCTATAAGCAGATGATCTATCAGGGTCCAAAGCCACCGCAGGAGAGCTGAGACTTATGGCCTGGACTACGATCGTTGGGTTGATCCTCGGTTTCGGCGCGATGATGGTTTCCAACATTCTAGAGGGAGGGAGCCCGGCCAGCCTGATCAACGCGCCCGCTGCGGTGATCGTCTTTGGCGGCACCATCGGCGTCTCTTTTGTCGCCTTCCCTCCCCGCACGGTCCTGGGCTTGCCCAAGACCATCATGCAAATCTTCAAGCACAAGCTTCCCGATCCTGGAAAGATGATCTCTCTCATGGTGGAGTTGGCGGACAAAGCACGCCGCCAGGGGCTTCTGTCGTTGGAGGAAGAGGAGTCAAAGCTGAGCGATCCCTTTTTGCGCAAGGGGCTGCAACTGGTCGTAGATGGTACCGATGCGGAGACGGTGCGGGAGCTTCTGAATACCGAGATCACGCGAATGTCGCAGCGACATGCATCGGCCTACTCCATCCTGGAGGCCATGGGCGGTTATGCTCCTACGATGGGCATCATCGGTACGGTACAAGGGCTGGTCGCTGTCCTCAGCCATGCGGAGGATCCCTCGGAGATGGCAGCCTCCATTGCTACCGCCTTTCTGGCAACCCTGTATGGTGTGGCGACGGCAAACCTCCTGTGGTTGCCCCTGGCCTCCAAGCTCAAGCAGGCCAACGAGGAGGAAGTGCTGATGCGGCACATCATCGCCGAGGGCGTGCTGGCGATCCAGGAGGGCGATAACCCGCGTGTGGTGCGCACGAAGCTGGAGTCTTCGTTGCCACCGAAGGAGCGCGGAAAGGAGACCGGCGAGAAAAAAGGAGAGGAGGAGTAGGAAGTGTCTGAGGGTTCCGGTGGTGGCCATGGTGGCGGTGGCGAGCTGCGGTGGTTGCTCACCTATGCCGATCTCATCACTCTCTTGCTGGCCTTTTTCATCATCTTGTGGGCCGGTTCTCGGGCCGACCTGGAGAAGTTCGGACGCCTGGCAAGGGCATTAAGCCAGGCTTTTGGCGTCTCGGTGTTTGAGGGCGAAGGGAACGGCATGTTGGGTTCCGGCTCCGGGCTCTTTGAGTTCTCACAATTGAGCGGTGCGCAGAGGCAATTCATGTACATCTCCGAGAAGTTGCGGCAATACGCGAGCCGGGAAGGATTGAGCGACAGCATCGCCGTGAACTTTCGGAACGAGGGGATCGTGATCACCCTATCCAACGCCCTTCTTTTCCCGTCCGGCGGTGTGGAGATCGGCGAGCAATCGCGAGGTACGCTGGCCGAGATAGCCGAATTGATCCGGCCTTTGCCCAACGAAATACGCGTTGAGGCACATACCGATAACCTGCCGACCAACAGCCCTTTGTATCCGACCAACTGGGAGCTCTCGGCGGCGCGTGCGGCTGCTGTCGTGCGATATCTGATTGAGAACGAGGGGATTGAAGCTGCCCGGCTGTCGGCGCTGGGCTATGGCGAGCAGCGTCCCATCTATCCCAACGATACGCGCGAACATCGTTTACTGAACCGGAGGGCCGACATCCTGATCCTGTATCCTAGCGAGAAGATGTCTCCCATCGTAGATGTGCTGGGGAACCACTTCAATCAGGGGAACAAGTAAGATGCGCAAACTCCTGAACAAGAAGATCTTCCTGATTCTCGGCATCGTTATCTTCCTGGTCGTCATCGGCGGCGGCGTATTTCTCGTCACCGGCGGGTTCGCCCAGCCGCTGGTGTTGAGCGTGAGCGTAGGGGCACCGCCCCCTGCGACGGGGGCTCCGGCCCATGCCGAAGCAATACCAACGCCCAAACCGGCGGCCAATGCCCCCATGGAGATGCCTCCGGCCTCCGGCGTCATGATAGACCTGGGGGCCAAAGTCGTCAACCTTGCGGACCCGGGCGGCTACCGCTATCTGCGGGTGGGGCTGGTGTTGGAGTTTGCTCCCCCTGCCGGTTATTACCTGTTAAAACAGGAGGGGGCGAAAAAAGCGGAAGAATTGAAGAAGGAAGAGCAAAGCGTACGCGACGAGGTCACACTCTACCGCCCTGTCATTGATGATACGGTGATCGGCATCCTCAGCAATAAAGCTTTTGGCGATGTCTTTACGCTGCAGGGGAAGGAGGACCTCAAGGAGGAATTGCGAAAGGCGATCAACGAGCGGCTTGAGGGTCTTGAGGTCATTCGTGTCTACTTCACGGATTTCATCGTTCAATAGGCAACAGTGAGGAAAGTCGCCCGTGGCCGAAGAGCAAGGAATCCTCTCACAAAAAGAGATTGATGCGCTTCTTGCCGCGATTCCTGCGGAGGGCGGCTTTGCTGAGCCGACCGTTCCCGTCTCTAAAGCCGCCGCGTCACCTCCACCGGCCAATACGCGGCGTTACGACTTTCGTCAGGCGGACAAGTTATCAAAAGATCAGGTTCGCGCGCTGCGCATGATCCATGAAACCTGGGCGCGACGAATCTCGGTCTCTCTATCGGCTTTTCTGCGGGCCAGCATTGAGGTCAATCTGGCCGATATAGACCAGGGCATCTATATGTCCCTCATCCAGCAGATTCCCGACCAGGGAATCTACTATATCCTCAGCCCAAGCCCTCTGCCCGGGCATTTGTTGCTGCATATCAGCCTGGACCTGGGGATGATCATCTTGGATCGGATGATGGGTGGCGCAGGGACCATGTTCAAGGCCAATCGTGGGCTCACCGAGTTGGAAGTCGGCGTCTTGCGAACCGTCATTGATAAGTTACTGGCGGACCTGCAAGAGGCCTGGGCCAGCACGACGCCCATCTCCCCTCGCATTGACGACATATCCATCAACCATCTCCTCGTTCCCATTGCCCTGCCCAACGATGCCATCGTCTGGGTCAGTTTTGAGGTGCGGTTGAAGGGGAATGCGAGCGGCATGATATTGGGCATTCCCTATTCCCTCCTCAAACCTATCGCCAACCGCCTCAAGCCCTATACAGGCTTAAGCAATCCTGATGCAAGCCAACGCGACGGTGTCAACCTGCAACGGAGGCATCTGGAAGCCTCCCTGGCGGATGTAACCTTGCCGGTGAGCGTGGTTCTCGGCTCTACTCGGCTGTCACTGGAAGAATTGACCTCCCTCCAGGCGGGGGATGTGCTGCCCCTGAACACCACCATAGACGCGCCTTGTCAGGTCCTTGTGAACGGCAGTCCCAAGTTTCTGGGCCGGCCGGGTCTGTTCAAGCGGCAGTTGGGCGTTCAGATTGAGCGAGTCCTGCAAGTAGCCATCCCTCAGGAAGGAGCATTTGGGTTACAAAAGGAGATCACGGATCAGGAGGATGTATGACCGTGCTAGCAAACGCCCAAGATTCTGTTGTGGCGACTGCGGAGAGCGAGAGCGAACATCTGGTGCAGCCTCCGCGCTTCGCTCCCCTGACGGCGACGAAAAACGTGCAAGGGTCTGCGAATTCCATTGAGATGCTATACGACATCTCGTTACACGTTTCGGTGGAATTGGGCCGCACCGATATGACGATTCGCGAGATTCTATCTCTCGGCGTCGGCTCGGTGATCGGTTTGACGAAACTGGCGGGCGAGCCCGTGGATATCCTGATCAACGGCAAGTCGATTGCCCGCGGCGAGGTCGTGGTCATAGATGATAAGTTTGGCGTGCGGGTCACGGATATCCTTTCTCCCCAAGACAGGATCAACTCTCTGAGATGAAGATCGGAACCTGGGACCGCGATGCCGTTCGCCTTCTGCTGACCTCTAAACATCGCCGATGGGGGTTGGTGTTTTGCGGGCTGATCCTCGGCGCGCTTCTCCTCGGCTCCTTGTTGAGGGGAATACCGACGCTGAGCGAGGGGCAAGGCGAAGGGGCTTCATCGGTTTCTGGAGGTGGGCCTTCGGCCCTATGGGCTCTGGCGGCTACGATCATCGTTGTCGGCCTGCTCTACGGCAGCCTGTGGGGCTTCCACGCCCTCACCAAGCAAGGACGTTTGGCGCGCGAGGGAGTGGATCTCGTCCGCGTGCGCACAAGTATCCGCCTGGACAGTAATCAGACGCTGCACGTGATACAGTTCGGCTCTCAGGTGCTTCTTGTAGGTTCTTCGGCGGCGGGCCTCGTCCTCCTTGCCAAGATGCCGGAGGCATCATCTCAGGAACCGCTGCCCGATTTCAACCGGGCTCTGGATGAGGCACTGACGAGGGAAGCGCAGTGAAAGGTCGTGTGGCGCGCCGGTGGAGTCTTTTCATCCTTCTTGTTGTAACGGCTCTGGTGGCAAGCGGCTGCACCGTGACGGGCAAGAGCGACGCGAGCGGGATGAGCTTGCAATTCGGCTCAACAGCGGGAGCGGGCGAGAACGGCCTTGCCAGCAGCGTGCAAATCCTGCTCCTGCTCACGGCTCTGGCGCTCATCCCGGCGATGCTGATCGTGATGACCGGTTTTGTGCGCATCGTCATCGTCTTGTCGGTTGTGCGCAACGCGATCGGGATACCACAGTTACCGCCCAATCAGGTGGTGATCAGCCTGGCTCTCATCCTCACCTTCTTCGTGATGAGCCCGGTTTGGAGCGAGATCAACGATCAGGCTCTGCAGCCGTTCCTGAAAGGGGATCTGAGCCAGGAGGTCGCGATGGAGCGGGGCCTACAGCCCCTGCGGGGTTTCATGCTGAAACAGGTGCGCGAGGCAGACCTGGCTCTGTTCATCAACCTGGCGAAACTTCCCCGGCCCTACGACGAGAAGGATGTTCCGACTCACGTGCTGGTGCCGGCCTTTGTCGTCAGCGAACTGCGCACCGCCTTTCAAATGGCCTTCGTGATCTACGTGCCTTTTCTTGTGATAGACATGGTGGTATCCAGCGCGCTCTTATCTATGGGTATGATGATGCTGCCGCCGACGGTAGTCTCCTTGCCTTTCAAGCTATTGCTCTTCGTGTTGGTGGACGGTTGGCAGCTGCTCGCCCGCTCGTTGATTTTGAGTTTTTCGTAGCCCGACTGAGATCCCTAAGGAGAAGCGAATGACCGAGACCACAGTTCTGGAGTTGGCGAACAACACCCTGAAGATAACCTTGATCCTGGCTCTGCCTGTGTTGGGGGTCAGCCTGATCGTGGGCATCGTCATCGGCATCCTCCAGGCCGCGACGCAGATTCACGAGGCCACGTTGACCTTTGTGCCTAAGATTCTGGTGCTGTTTCTGGTCTTGGCTTTGTTGGGGCCTTGGATGCTGCACAATATGGTCGGGTTTACGTCCAATTTGCTCGCGAGTCTGCCATCGCTGGCACGCTGAGGCAAGGATGATGATCCGGTTGCCAAACGTGGAACTGCTCGTCTTGGTGACGGTACGCCTGCTGTCCGCGTTCATGGTCGCGCCGATCATCGGCCACCGCAGCGTGCCCGCCGCAGCCAAAATCACCCTGGCGGCTCTCTTGGCTTGGCTGTTGGTCGTTCCAGGTGGCATGACGGCTGAACCCGCCCCCGGAATTGTCGCTTTCTTGATGGCAATAGGGGCGGAGATCGTGCTCGGTCTCCTTTTGGGATTCATCAGCAGCCTGGCCTTTTGGACGCTGGCCATGGCGGGGGAATTGGTGGCATTGCAAATGGGCTGGGGATTCGGTGGTGGCATCCACCCCTCCGTGGAGAGTTCATCGGTAGCATTGGGGCAATTCTATACGGTCACGACGAGCCTCGTATATCTGGGCATCGGCGGCCATCAGATGCTCCTCGTTGCCCTGGCGAATACCTTTACCGCCGCCCCGCCTTATGCGTTCGTTGTGGAAGGGGCACAGGTAGAACGCATTGTGCAGACCACCGGCGCGCTCTTTTCGGGCGCGCTGCAACTGGCCTTACCGGCGGTCGGGACCTTGATCTTGACGGATGCCGTGATGGCTCTCTTGAGCCGCGTGCTGCCACAACTGAATGCCTTTGTGTTCGGGCTCCCTGTGAAAGTCGCTGCCGGGCTTCTGGCGGTCTGGATCAGCCTGCCGGTGATGGTAGTGTTCATAGCCCGCTGGCTTTCCAGAGGAATCCTGGATGTGCAGTTCCTGGTGAGGTGAGATGGCCGAGCGCACCGAGCAGCCTACTGCCAGACATCTGGCTCAGATGCGAGAGAAGGGCGACGTTGCGCAAAGCCCGGAGTTGACCGGTGCTATCACGCTCCTGGTCGCGGTCTATCTTCTGGCCGGACGACTGCCGTCGCTGATGCAGAGTTTAGGAGGGATGATGCGACATGCCTTCTCCGGCCTGGGCCGCGCCGATCTCACTGCGGCAACCGTACAGTCGGGCGGGATTTCTTTGGCCTGGGCGCTGTTTCAGGATTGGCTTCCCTTCTTCGCTGCGTTGGTAGCGACGGCGGTCGTGACCGGTTTGGTTCAGACGCGAGGTCTCTTCAGCACCTATAAACTGCGACCTGATTTCGGGAACCTCAATCCTATCTCCGGCCTGAAGCGCATCCTTTCCAGCCGCGGGCTGTTTGAAACCGGCAAAGGCATGCTCAAGATGGCCTTGCTGGGCGTGGTGCTCTACGTTACCGTGAAAGATACTCCTGCGCGGCTGGCTGCCCTCACCACACAGATGGCATTGGGGCCGGGGCTTGTCTTTATGGGGGATGTCTTGGCGAAGATGGCCCGGCAGGGGGCCATGCTCCTTCTGTTGGCCGCAGGCCTTGACTATATCTTCCGTTTTCGTCAGCATCGCCAGCGGATGTTGATGACCCGCGAGGAACTGATGGAAGAACTGAAGAGCACCGAGGGGCAGCCGCTCTTGCGTGCCAAGATTCGTCAGATGCAGCGGCGCATGAGTCGCCAGCGCATGATGCAGCAACTGGCCCATGCCGATGTGGTGGTAACCAACCCAACGCACCTGGCTATCGCCCTCCAGTACGATAGCAAGAAGATGCCCGCGCCCAAAGTGGTGGCGAAAGGTAAAGGGTTGGTTGCAGAACAGATCGTGCGTCGGGCGCGCGAACTCAAAATCCCTATCGTGCAGAACATTCCGTTGGCCCGTGCCTTGATCCATGTAGAACTGGATGAGATGATACCGGTGAACCTCTATCAGGCTGTGGCCGAGGTTCTGGCCTTTGTGTATCGCTTGCGGCGGACAGGAGGGGTGAGTTGACTGCCCAACCGTTGACGAATTCCGGAATCCCCGGCGGGCTTGCCCGAGTTCTGCGTCAGAGCGATGTGGTGCTGGCCCTGGCCGTCGTGGTCATCGTGACCATGATGGTCATTCCTATGCCGCCCGTCGCGATTGACTTGCTGATCACGCTCAACTTCGCCCTGGCCATCACCATTTTGTTGATCAGCATGTACGTTCAGGAACCGCTGCAATTCTCGGTCTTTCCCTCCCTCCTCCTGATCGTTACCCTCTTCCGGCTGGGATTGAACATCTCCGCTTCCCGGCTCATTCTGCTGAGCGGCTATGCAGGCGAGGTCATCCAGGCCTTCGGCAACTTCGTAGTCGGGGGCAATTACATCGTCGGCATCGTCGTCTTCCTCCTCCTGATGATCATCCAGTTTGCCGTCATCACCAACGGTGCCGGGCGCGTATCCGAGGTGGCCGCACGCTTCACCCTGGATGCGATGCCGGGCAAGCAGATGAGCATTGATGCCGACCTCAACGCGGGCCTCATCACAGAAGCGGAGGCGCGGCGGCGGCGTCGCCTCATTGAGACCGAGGCTGACTTCTACGGGGCAATGGACGGCGCCAGCAAATTCATCAAAGGCGATGCCATTGCTGCCGTTGCCATCATCCTGGTGAACATCCTGGGCGGGTTTGCCATCGGTATGTTCCAGATGGGGTTAAGCCTCACCGATGCCTTGAAGACCTTCACGCTCCTCACGGTGGGCGATGGATTGGTGGCTCAGATTCCTGCCCTTCTCATTTCTACAGCCATGGGCATCATCGTCACGCGGGCCGCCTCAGAAGCCAGCATGGGGGGCGACATCGTACGGCAGCTATTCAGCAACGCCCGTGTGCTCGCCATTGTAGGTGGTATCCTGATCGCTTTTGGCCTGGTGCCTGGCCTGCCCAAACTGCCCTTCTTCGTTTTGGGGGCTACTGCGGCTGGCGTGGCCTATCTCTTGCGAAACCGGCCTCAGGAAGAGGTCCAGCAAGAGGAAAAGCCAACTGCCCCCGTGCCGGATCAGACGGAGGAAGCCTTCGGGCTGCTTAAGGTGGACCCCATCACCGTTGAACTGGGCTATGGGTTGATCTCGCTCGCCAGCGAGGGAGATGGTGGGGCCTTGCTGGATCGGGTGGGGGCAATTCGCCGCCAGATCGCCTTGGAACTGGGCTGGGTGGTCCCCCGTGTCCGCATACGTGACAACCTGCGCCTGATGGCGAACGGATATGCGATCAAGATACGCGGGGAACCGGTGGCGGAAGGCGAGTTGCTGCCCAACCTTTTGCTGGCGATGCCCGGCGCTAACACCCTGAGTGAGACAGTGGACCTGCGCGGCGTGGAGACGAAGGAGCCGGTCTTCGGTCTCCCTGCTTTGTGGATTGATCCGGCCCAGAAGGAACGGGCCGAGATAGCCGGCTACACGGTGGTGGACCCGGCATCCGTCCTGACCACACATCTGGCAGAGGTCATCCGCAATCATGCTCACGAGTTGCTAACCCGACAGGAAGTGCAGAAACTGCTAGACCATCTGAGCCCGGATGCGCCGGTGATCGTGCAAGAGGTGAACAGCGAAGGCGTAGGATTGCCCCTGGTACAGCGCGTGCTGCAGAACCTGCTACGGGAGCGGGTTTCCATCCGCGATCTGCCTGCCATTCTGGAGGCGATCACCGCCAAAGCGCGCGAGGTGCGGGACCCCGATCTCCTCACCGATTATGCGCGACAGGCCCTAGGGCGCGCCATTTGCAATCAGTACCGTGAGGCGGATGGAGTCCTATACGTGGCGACTCTTGGCCCATTGATTGAGCAGAAGTTGAGCGAGGCGATCGCACCCACAGATCAAGGTCTGATGGTCCATCTTAGCCCCGACCTGGGGCGGAAATTCCTGGAGCGTCTGGGTGAGGAGATGGAAAAGATGGCTCAGGAGGGACATCAACCTGTGCTCCTCTGTAGCGCGCGTGTGCGGCTGCCGGTGCGGCGCTTCACCCAACGAACATTGCCGCAATTGGCCGTTCTGAGTTATAGCGAGGTTCCGGCTGGCGTGGAAGTATATGCCTGTGGAATGGTGGAGGTTGCCAATGCCGACTAGAATCTACCGGGCCAGCGACATCCGTGAGGCCCTCAACCAGATCAAACAAGACATGGGGCCCGACGCTTATATCGTCCACCAGCGACCGCTGCGCCGCTCGGGCCGGTGGCCCTTTGGGCGCAAGGAATGGGAGATCGTGGCCTCTGCACCCGGTGGCGATCGCGTGCCCTCGCCACCTGTGCAAGATGCAGGCGGGCTTGCCCTGGCCGCGGAGGTATCTGAACTGAGGGCCACCCTCTCGCGCCTGATGCGGGCTGCTGACCTGGCCCGCCTGCCGGAATCCAGCGAAACCTTGACCGCCTGTTACGACACGCTCTGTCGGAAAGGTATATCGCCCGACCTGGCGCAGGAAGTTGTCCTGGCTGCACGCGACGAGTTAAGCCCAACGGCCCAACATCAGGAAGAAGCGGTTTACGCGGCTGTGTGTCGGCATCTGGAGAAACGGATTCGCACCCGCTCGCTCCAGCCCTTGCGCGGTAGCGGCCCTTTGGTGGTTTTTCTTCTGGGGCAGGCCGGTGTAGGCAAGACCACGACTTTGGTTAAGATGGCGACGCGGCAGTTCCTGGAAGGCCGCCGCGTTTGCCTGATCAACGCCGACCTGGAGCGTGCGACCGCCGGCGTGCAGATTGAGGTTTTTGGCAAAGCCCTTAATATGGACGTGGAGACGGTGAGTGGAGCCGATGCTTTTCGCGAAGCATTGGCCCGCCACGAGGATAAGCAAGTTATCTTCGTGGATACACCGGGCTACAGCCATCGCGACAAAGAGCGAATCGGCAGGATCGCATCTCTGACAAGCCTGGCGAACCGTCGTCAGTCGTTCCTGGTCATCAATTGCACGACTTCGCTGGATGAGATGAGCGAGATCGTCCGCGGCTTCCGTCCTGTTGGGCTTGATGGCCTGGTCTTCTCCAAGATAGATGAGGCCGACTATTTGGGGATGGCCGTTACCCTTGCCTGTCAATCGGATGTGCCGGTAGCGTACTTCACGACAGGGCGGCGCATCCCGGAGGATATTGAGCCCGCGACGGCAGCGCGCTTGAGCGCACTTCTGTTCAATGGAATTGCGCCATCCCCGCGAGAGACCGTATTGGCCGGACAAAAACGCAACCATGTCAATAAACCCGTGCCCGAGGCTCAGGAGAGCCCGGCATCGCTTCAGGAGGTCCCGACGGCAACGGAAAAGAGAGGCAACGGCAAGGAACCTCATCTTGATATCCGGATGAATTTGTCGCCGTTACAAAAGAATTCGTCGGGTGAAGAACAGGGAAACAACGGCAACAAGCCGATGCCCGATCCCCGGCCTGTAGTAGAGGATTCCACATCTGCCCCTGCGAACGGGAAAGCCCGTGGGCAGATGCTGGTGTGGCACGCGGGGCGGAGGGCCTATAACGTCTCACGGCATGCCAAATGACTGAGGAGGTAGAGGATCCATGGCAAAGCCAGCAAAGGGAAAGGATACACGCAAGGTCACCAAGCCCGCGGCCAAGCCGAGCCTTGCCAAGATCACCCAGTACGTGGTCGTATCCATGGCAGGCCTGGCCGGATTTGTGGCCTACACATCGGGGGCCTCTATGGAGGGGGCCCTCGCGCGGGTTGTGGTGGTGCTCCTATTGTGCACCGTCATCGGTTACGCTTTGAACATCTTCCTCTGGCTCTCTACGGATGAGGCGAAATCGGCTTCATTGTCGTCAGGCAGGGGAACCTCTGCCAGGGCGGCGAGAACCGCAGGCACGAAACTAGACCTGATAACCGGCGATGAAGGAGATGCTGAGGGTGAGAAGAACGCCCCGAAGGCGACCGGAACGACACCGGCCTCGGAGAAGACATCGGCTTAGGTGAGCAATGGATAACAAGGCGGCGGGCAACGCGGAGATTAGCATAGACGATCTGTGGCAACGCTATCGCCTGAGCGGCGATGCCGAGGCGCGCGCCCAGATCATCCTGCACTATGCGCCGCTGGTCAAACGCGTAGCCAATCGCCTGAGCATCAGCGAATCCGCATCGCTTGACTTCCAGGACCGCGTCAGCCATGGTATGCTCGGCCTGATAGAAGCGGTGGATCGCTTTGATCCGCAACGCGGCGTCGTCTTTGAGACCTTTGCCACACAACGGATTCGCGGTGCCATCCTAGATGCTTTGCGCGAGATGGATCATGTGTCGCGATCGGTTCGCCGTCGCGCTGCTGAGGTAGAGCGTGCCTTTGCCGATCTGAGGGCCCAACTGGGGAGGGTGCCCGAAGATGAGGAAGTCGCCAATCGTCTGGGGATGAGCCTTGATCACTACCGCAAGATTCTGAGTCAGGCGAATATCGTGTTTCTTTCGTTGGATAGCCCCTTGAGCGACCTATCTGATGGCGATAGCATGGTTTTGGGCGAAATGTTGGAGGACCCAACGACAACGGGTGATATGGCGGCTGAGATGGAAGAACGTGACCTGCGATTGGCACTGGAGACGGCCATCAAGGAGTTGCCGGAACGGGAAAGGCTGATTCTTTCATTATATTATAACGAAGAACTGACCGTCAGAGAAGTGGGAGAGGTCCTGGATATCTCAACCACCCGTGTCAGCCAGCTCTTGGGGCGGGCCATCATGACGTTGAGGGCCCGCTTGATCTACGATCGTGATCGGACACCGGCCCGGCCACGCGCGGCGACAACGCAAGCGTCGCCCTTCTCCGCGCTCCGCGTCTGAAGCCGGGCCTATTGCAGAACCCAAAGGAGCCTTATGCACACAGCGATACAATGGCGTGCTCTACGATGGATCAGCGTACTCGTCGTGCTGACGATGTGGCTTGCGCCGGCTACGCCTTCCTATGCCAACGGCGCGCCGGTGGATATTTACCTGAGTTATCTGCCGGGGGTCTCTAATTGGGGGCCACAGACGGCAAAAGGTCATGCCGTCGTCGCGGTGGGAGATGGCGAGGTTTCTTTGGAAGTGCAGGGCTTGCCGAAGCTAAAAAATGAGCATTATGAAGCATGGTTGGAGAGCCGCGCGGAACGCAAGCTCTATTCGGTGGGCAAGTTCAAGATGGGGGACGATGGCATAGGCCGATTGCAGGTGCTCTTAGACACATTGCCCTATCAGGAGTACCGGATGCTCCTGATCACGGTGGAGCCGGAGCCAGATCCCAGCCCCGAACCCGACGCGCGCCGATCTATCGCGGGATTATTCCCCAACACCGCCGTGATTCAAACCACGAAGGAACTCACCGATACCGTCCAGATAGAGACTCCACCATACTTGCCCGTCACCGGCATAAACCTTACGCGATGGGCGGTAGTTCTGGCCGCGTTCGTCGCAGGGATGTTGACGGGAGCAGGGCTGTTGCGCCTGGCGGGGGCGGCTAAGGAGGTTTGCCGATGATTCGCGGTCTTTATGCGTCTGCCAGTTCTTTATTGTCCCTGTTGCATAGGCAAGAGGCTCTCTCTCACAATCTGGCGAATATCAATACGCCAGGCTTCAAGCAAGAGATCGTTGTGGCACAGAAGGGCACGACCTGGGCGCTGGTACAAGATTGGGGGAATGGCCGTTATTCTCCGGCCATCGGTGGCCTCACTTATGTGGTAGAACCGGCGGAGACGGAGGTAGATTTCCGGCAGGGGCCTTTGGAGAACACCGAGCGACCGCTGGATATCGCCATAGTCGGCGATGGGTTCTTCCGGGTGCAGACGCCCGCCGGCGTTCGTCTGACACGAGATGGCACTTTTCACCGGGATAGCGCGGGCAACATCGTCACGGCAGATGGCTACTTTCTCTTGGGGGATAACGGTCCCATTCGCATCGGCGAAGGAACGCCCTACATCGCCGCCGATGGCAGCATCTATCTCCCCGGTCAGACGACACCTGTTGCGCGCATTGCCTTGGGCCGTGTGGCCGATGTAGCCGCTCTTCAGGCGGAAGGAGACAACCTTCTCAATCCGGGTAACACGCCGGTAGAGATCGTGCCCGCGACGCAAACGTCGCTGAAACAGGGCTTTGTTGAACAATCTAACGTGGATGTGTCGGGCACTGTCGTCAGCATGATGCTGGCCTTGCGCAGTTATGAGGCTACTCAGCGCACGCTGCGCCTGCAAGATGAGGCGTTGCAGCGGGTGTTGGATGTGGGGCGTTAAGGAGGAACGATGGTTAACGACTTAGGACGCCTGTACACGATCGGTTATGCGGGCCTGCAAGCGCGCCAGGCCGAGATCGCGGCTCTCACAGACAACCTGGCAAACGTGAACGCACCGGCCTTTAAACAGCGCACCCTTTCTTTCCAGGCCACGCTCAGCGCGGAGGCGGATAGACAGGTGCGCCGCGGCGTTGAATTGAGCGCCGCCGTGCCGGACTTTGGTCAGGGGCCAGTGCAACCAACGGGAGAGATGTGGGATCTGGCGATTGACGGGCCGGGGATGTTCTGTTTGCAACTTCCCGATGGGCGCATCGGCTACAGTCGGCTGGGCACCTTCCGTCTGGACGGTCAGGGACACTTGATCAACGAGCAAGGCTTGTTCCTGGTGCCCCCTGTTACGATCCCGCCGAATGTGGAAGCGGTATCCGTGGACGCGCGAGGGGTGATCACCGTCACAGAACAAGGGACTCCCCGGGTGCTGGGCCGTCTGCAATTGGCGCGGTTTGCCAACCCTGAGGGGCTTATTGACCAGGGTAACGGCATCTATCTCCCCTCGGCGGCTTCGGGCGATCCCATCGTGGGCGCGCCGACGGAGAATGGTCTCGGCCAGATTATCTCCGGCGCTTTGGAGATGTCTAACGTAGATACCCCCCGGCAAATGGTAAATCTCCTGCGCGTGCAGCGGTCCTACTCGCTGACTCTGCGGGCTTTGCAGATTTCCGACCAGATGTACGCTCTGACGAATCAATTGCAAGGCTAGACCGGTATATCGGGCCTCTCTTTCAATAAGGGGTGAACAAAGCAGGATAAAATGCCGATAGTAGATATAACGGGCGTTTAGAAGTGATCTAAACCGGGAATCTCCTTTGGGAGAGGTCAGCATGATCATACGAGATAAGCCGAACGAGGGCATCACCAGGCTTTATGCTCAACGTCTGCAGGCTGCGGAGAAGCCCCAACAGCGCGAGGCTGCTGCCGCAAGCCGTGACAAGGCAGAGCAGAACCAAGACAAAGTTGAGATATCCGCAGAGGCGTTGCTTCTGCAGAAGGGAGTTGAGGTAGCTCTCTCGGCAGAGGACGTTCGCTGGGACAAAGTAAACGCTCTGCGTCAGCGTATCGCGCGAGGGACCTATGAGGTACCCGTCAAACAGCTCGCCCAACGGCTCCTTGGCGAAGCCTAACATGCCGGAAGCCGATGCATTGGCCCTCCTCCAGTCGGGGATCGCTCTTTGTGCTCGCTGGGAGGAGTTGGCCGCGCGGCAATTCGCTGCTTTGCAGCAGAAAGATTTGCAGACGTTTTCTCTCATCCATATAAGCCAATTGCATTTGGCCGATCAGCTCTACGATCTGGAGTTGCGCTGGCAGAGCATTATACCCTTGTTGCAGGAGAAATGGTCGCTAGATGAGTCTGGACAGGGGACGCAGGGCCTCAGGTCTGATCTGAGAGCGAAACGGAATGAGTTCGTGGCTGCTGCTCAACGGGCCTCGGCGGCCAATTACCTGAATGCGAAGGCCTTGGCTGCTCTTACCCTATTGCAGACAGCGTATGAGCCCCTCGCAGCGTCCAGGGGCGAGCAGACTTACGATCGGTATGGCCGGTCACGCGCTGCCTATCGTTCCCTGCCTCTGGTAACGCTGGATCGCGAGGGCTAGGGGGGCGTCCCATGAATTCCTTCAGCGGACTGCAAATCGGCCTTAGCGCTCTCATCTCTCAGCAATTGCTGCAAGAGACGATAGCTCACAATGTGGCGAACGTCAACACGCCGGGCTATTCGCGCCAGAGAGCCCGCTTGGTGGCGTTGCCGCCTGCCAACCCCTACTCTCTCGTTCCCCAGACGGGGCTGGGTGTGGCTGTGGCCGAAGTCCGCCGTTCCGCTTCCGTTCTGCTTAACAGGCAGATTGAACGGGAAAGCGGCACTTTGACCTATTGGTCAACCGTTCGCGATGGGATGAGCGAGATAGAAAGCCTCTTCCTGGAACCAGGCTCTCTGGGCCTGCAGGCGATCATAGATGAATTCTGGGCTGCCTGGCGTGACCTGAGCGTAGATCCCACCAACGCCGCCGCGCGAGCGACCGTGCAACAGGCCGGTGCAACCTTGGCTGCCAATATCCAACGGGCATACCAGGGTGTTGCCAATTCTATAACCCAGGTGGATACGGAACTCCTCTACAGCGTCGGGCGGGTCAACCTCCTGACGGCCCAGATCGCGGCTCTCAACGAACAAATCCGCCAGGCCGTAGCCTCCGGCGACCCGGCCAACGACCTACGAGACCGGCGAGATATGCTTTTGCAGGAACTGTCCAAGCTGGCGCGGGTGCAGAGCGGTGAGAACAGCGATGGTACTCTGCTGGTGATATTGGGCGGGCATATCGTTGTGGGAGCGAGCGGCGCGACGCCCATCAACGTCCAACCGGGCGCAAACGGCTTCAACGACTTGGTCTGGTCCGACGATGGTTCTAAAGTCGTCGTACGAGAGGGGGAAATCGGAGCGAAGTTGGCGCTGCGGGATTGGGCGCAGAATCAGATTTTGGCAGACATGGATAAAATGGCCGCCGCGCTCATTCAATTGGTGAACGGCCTTCACGAGAGCGGCTACACGCCCGACAACCGCACGGGGATCTCGTTTTTCTCTGGCACAGGGGCAGGCGACATTCGCCTGTCGGATGAGGTAGCCGCCGACGCGAACGCCATCGCTGTGGCTGCCGGCCCGGATTCACCCGGCGATGCCACCATCGCTTTGCAGATCGCTGCCCTACAAAGGACTAAGAACGCCTCGCTGGATGATACCATTGGAGGATATTATGCCGGCTTTGTCGCCCGGTTGGGCCTCAATGTGCAGCAGGCGGATAACATGGTGAAAAGCCAGGATGCCTTGGTGCAATACCTGAATGCCAGCCGTGAGGACCTGGCGGGGGTTTCGTTGGATGAAGAAGCGGTGCAGATGCTGGGGGCCCAACGGGCGTACCAGGCTGCCTCGCGGGTCATCACGGCGGTGGACGAGATGCTGGACCGCCTCATCAATAACACAGGCCTGGTAGGACGCTAGGGACAGAGGGGGGAACCATGCGCATCACCCAGCGCATGATCATTGATTCGGCTGTGTATCGCCTGCAGAGCAACCAGGAAGCCATGGACAAACTGCGGGCGGATATCGCCACCAGTAAGCGCATTCGCAAGCCCGATGACGACCCTCAGGGCACTCACCGGGCTATGAACTTGCGCACACACCTGAGCGCGGTACAAAACTCGCTGCGCAACCTGGAATATACGCTGGATTGGCTATCGGCCAATGATTCGGCGCTGGGCAGCATCGCGGAGATATTGGCCGACGCGCGGGCCGAGGCACTAAAGGCGGCTAACGATACGCTTTCGGCGGGTATCCGCCAAGGTATGGCTCCCGTCGTCAGCGACCTCTTCGGCCAGGTTGTGAGCATCGGGAATACCCAACACCGAGATCAGCACATCTTTGCCGGTTACAAGGTAGATCAGCAGCCTTTCGTGGCTGATATGAACAACCTTACCTTTACCTATCAAGGTGACAATGGGACTATCAGTCACGAGGTTGAACCGGGTACGAAAGTGGTGGTGAACGTGCCGGGGAGCGACCCTCTGTTCTCCGCCGCCCTCACGGCCCTCAAGAACCTTCACGACGCCTTACAGGCCAACGATACCGCAGCCATTCGTGCTTCCATCGCAGAAATAGACAATGCCCTGGACCTGACGCTGCAAAAACAGGGTGAAGTTGGCTCGCGTGTGAAAGGTGTGACGGTCACACGTTCGCGCCTGGAAAAATACGAGGTGGATATTCAGAGCCTCCTCTCACGCGCCGAAAACGTGGATGTGGCAGAAGCCGTTCTTAACCTAAGTAGCCACGAGCAGACGTATCAGGCAACCCTTTCCGCTCTGTCTCGCATCCTTCCTTTTACTTCCCTGTTTGACTACATCAAGTAGTTCTTTTCCCCGTTAGTCTTTAATCGTCCTGAGGTAGCCGGCCCTGACGCGATGAACGCAGGGCTTCATTGCCCTGCGTTCATGGGGAAGGGTAGGACCGAGCTCTATCGCTTTGCGGCCAGCAAGTCTGCATCCACCATCTGCGGCCAATCAGGTCGCGCGATCACGATGACCCGATGAGAGTTGCCATTAGGCGGCCAACAGGTTACCAAGGTGAGCCGTTCATCGCGCGTAGGGGCAATCCAGCGGGCATTCTGTCGCCGCTGCTCCTCGGGGACCCCGGCTTCGGGAACGATGAAACTGTCTTCCACGCGATACGGATAGACCTGTTCTTCCACGTAAAGATACACCTCATCTCCCGGCTTGAGTTCCCACAGGCGAGCGAAGACCTTGCCCCGGATATTGTGGTGGCCGGAGAGAACCGTATTGCCGGGCCAGCCGGGCAGCGCGGAATTGCGGTGGAATCCTGCCGCATAATCCGCCGTCTGCCATTCCGAGACCCCTTTGGCAGCATCTTTGACGGCCCATCCGATCTCTACCACGCGCGCGTCCAAGCCGATGGCCGGAATCACAATGCGGGTGGGGGGATTCATGGCTCGTGGGCTCACCTGTTCGGTGGGTTTCCCGGTGGGTGTGGGCGTAATGTTAACCGATGGGACCGTCGGCGTCTGCTCAGGCTGTGTCGTTGGCGCTACCGGCGTGGCGGTGAGTGATGACTCTTTGTGGGGGAAGGCAATGTCTTCCGGCAATGGGGTCGTGGCAGGTAGCCGGGTCTGCACCGAGACCTGTACCGGCGAGCGACAGCCGGCGAGCAAGAGAAGGCTTAGGAGGGAGAAACTACACAGACGGGCTATTACCAACCTGCTCTGGGGCGACCATGAGCGAAATGAATGGAGCAGTATCATAGGGCGATGTCTTTATGTGAGATCGGAGTGCGAATAACCCCGGCCAGGTCCCCGGCCTCTACTCAGGGTTCCTGCTGATCCCCTTTGGGGAGCGGTTCGGCTTCTGGCAGGCGAGACAGGACATCCGACCAGCGCAAGCGCAATCCCCGCCCTACCGGCAGCCGGACGGCGGGGAGGATACCTTGGCGCACATAGCGCCGCACGGTGCTCTCGCTTAGGCCGAGCCGCTCGGCCACCTCTTTCACGCTTGCCCAGCGCGCCACCTCCGAAGATGTTCCGGCGGATATGGCAGGCCCGGCATCACCGGAAGATGGAGCAAGTTGCATGAGGCGCGCCTCGGCTTCCACACTCCATTGCTCCAGGCGGATCAAATAGGCGGGCAGAAGCCATACCTGCTGTTGCACCTGGGCGATAGCGTTTTCCAGACGTTGTTGCATGGCCCGGCAGCGATTGACCTCGCGAATTAACTCATCCAAACGTGCCGCCAGTTCCTCTAGGCTGGCTGCCTGCTGCCCAGAGGCCACAACGCCCTGCTCCTCGTCGGCTTTAGGGCCGGTGAGGTCGAGATGGTTAATATCTAGAGCCTCTAGCACCCGTGAGGCTATCGCGACCACGTCAATCGGCTGCATCGTTTCCATGGCGCTTATCCGGTGAAGTTGTAGGTACCGATGATGCTTCCCAGATAATATGCCTGGTTCTGTACCTCTGCCAGTTGAGCGAGGAGCAGCGCATATTTCTTGGTCAACAGGGCTTCTTGCGCAGTAAGGCGTTCTTGCATCCTGGCGATGCGGTTGCTCAGATCGGTCTTCTGACGGTCTAAAGTTGTCAGGCTGTTGCTCAGCAGGCCGCTCGCGCCATCTGCGCCGGTGAAGACATCCAGCCGCTGCATCAGGCGAGAGGCAATGGCATCCAGAAGTTCGGCAACACCTTCGTGGTTCTGGGCCAAGGCCTGATTCAGGATGGCGCTATCGCTGATGCTCAGTTGCAGGGTTTCCGTGCTGAAATCAAGCCCGATCTCGCTTAGGGATTTCGGCGCGTCGGGCGATAGATCATCCACCGGGCGGATAACGTCTGACATCAGGTCGTAGCGCAGACGGGTGAACATGCTATCTCCGGCTAAAGTGCCACGGGTGTACGTTTTGCCATCCTCGTTCTGGGTTGTGGCAGTCTTAGACTGGAGATATGACGTAACCTGATTGAAGGCACTGACAAAACTGTTGATCTGGGTTACGACGGCTGCGTTGTCGTCTTCTATCGTGAGATTAACGCTTTCACCTGCTCCGGTTGCTTTGAGCAGATTAAGGGTTACACCGCTGATCACATCGTCCAGGCCGGTGTTGCGCTCTCTGTTCACCGTGATACCCTCAATGGTGAGGCTGGCATCTCGCGCCGTTGCCAAGGTCACGCGCCAGGCGGAGCCTGAGGGGTCTTGCAATAGAGCAAGGCCGCTGGCATCCGATAGCACCGTGCCCTCAATGTCCTTTGCTTGGATGACATGATTCGCGCCGGTGGAAAGGGCGGTCAGGACCAGGTGATTATCCACGATGGCAGCCCGCACGGCATGGCCCTCGGCATAGATGGCGCTGTTGATGGCACTTTGGATATCTTGCAACGTGTGGGTTGCATCTACCGTGATCTCCGCGCCTTGGGCCGTGTAGGTGATCTTGGGCGCATCCGGGCGCAGTTTGCCGGTAGCAGGGTCTGCGGCGAAGGTGATCTTCAGGCCTCGCCCGGTATCGTATGTGCCTTCGGCTTGCGCATCGGCCAGGTTCTGCCAGGTCGTCGTGTATAACCCCGAACTTCCGGCATCGGCTATGCTGACGCTATTGCCCCGGCTATCCACCACGCGAAACTGCCAGACCCCATCCTGCTGCCGATATTCTACATAGTAATCGCCACTCCCCAATTCGGTTTGCCCCGAGGCTACGGTGCCCGTAGAGACGGCAGTCACGGTGGTATCGCCGTTCTGCAATTGCGCGCTGCGGGCCTCCGCACCGCCGATGACGAATCTACCGCTCAGGCCCAACGCCTGATCTGCATAGGCGAACTGGCGATCGGAGCGCACCTGGTGCGCCTGGGCCAGCGTGATATCGGTGATGGTGTATGAGCCAACTGTGGCGGTGGATAGCGTGTTGGCGGTGAGAATCGTCTGGTCGCTGGATGTTGCCTTCTTTTGGCCCAGAATGTAAGTTGTGGAGGATGCGGATGACAGCCTCTCCGCCTGGGTGCGAAGGTTGCTCAGGAACCCTTGCAGGTCTTGATAGACGGCGCGCTGTATCTCAAGGCGGTCTTGCTCCTGCTTCAGAAGTTCCAAGGGCCGCGACTGCAGTGCCATCGTCTGGGCAATCAGTTGATTCAGATAACTGGCCGAAATGCCGGTTGTGCTACCGCCTGATCCGATGGTCGGAAGAGCCATTGCCTAACCTCCCCTATCCTGCGCGAGCCGACGGCGACCGGCCTCTGGGCCCCTTATGTCGCCGCTTCACACTTTTACATGCGTTCCCGGAGTAATGTGCGCTCAGGCCGATGCGTACACGGTATGGCGAACCTGCGGTTGTGCGGGGCGTGCATCCTTCTCCCGCACCAATACTTCTACCCAGGCCTGGACGAGGCTACGCAGAATGTCTGAAGCATCTTCGTATTGGCCTGCCCGCGCCAGGTCTGCGCAGTATTGATAGATCCGGAAGAGACGCCAGGCTATCTCCCCCTGCTCCAGGTCCAGGCTGTTGCGGAGCACGTTGAGCGCATCGGTGGTCTTCTTCAGATCGCGATGTCCGCAGCCGATGATGGCGGCGTCATAAGCCATGAGAATGCGTTGTAAAGGGGTGGCCGATGCGACTTGCAGTTCCCGGTACCGCTGCGAAGGTTGGCCCTTGACAACCATGTTATAGCCTCCTAGAGAAGTTGTCTGAAACACCCGACCCCCAGGAGGCAGCTACCGCCTCCTGGGGGTAAACGGATTGGGGGGATAGGTTTACCGGAAGAGCTGCAAGATGGCCTGCGGTTGTGCGTTGGCCTGAGCCAGCATGGCCGTCGCCGTTTGTTGCAGAATCTGCATCTTGACCGCTTCCAGCTGCTCGGCGGCCATGTCGGCGTTCATGATTCGGTTGAAGGCGGCATCGGTGTTGACCTTGCCGATGGCGAGAGCGTCCTCCTTGAACGTGAGCCGGTCCATGATGGCGCCGATGTTGGAGAGGGAGGACGATACGGTCGCAATAGCCTGATCCACCGTGTCCATGTAAGCGCGGGCCGCAGCCCCATCGGCCAAGGTGACGCTGTAGGTACCGGACTTGGTGTAGGTGACCGTGGCATCCGTCTGAGCACCACTGGTCAGGCCCGCCTCCAGGGTGATCATGAGGCCGTTGCCGAAGTTAACGTCAACGGTCCCACTGGCGTTATAGGCGAAGGTCAGTTTGTTATCCAGGAGGCCACCGCCGCTTCCATCTGCATCCACGATCAGAGGGTTGCCGCTGCTGTCAACCAGCTGGATGTACGAGTCGGCCACGGAGCCATCGGTTGTGCCGATGACCAGCTTCACGGTGTAGGTTCCACTGGAGAGCTCCGCCAGGCCGGAGAAGGTGGCCTGGCCGCCGGTAACGGCATCGATGACGTTGCCCGTGTCGGTTCCCTCTGCAGCGGTGGATGTACCGGTAACCGTTGCCAGGTCGCCCAACCCTGATGTGCCGGTGCCCTGCACGTCGTGAGACTGGCCTAGGGACCAGGTAGTGTATTTGTCGTAATCGGCACTGGTTTGGAAGTCAAAGTCGGCGGTACCGTCCAGCAGTTTTTGGCCGTTCCAGGTCGTCTGGTTGACGATGTCGTCAATTTCACGGGCATACTGTCCCAAGTCCTGAGCGATGGCGTTGCGCTCGGCGGTGCCCAATGTCTCAGAGGCCGCTTGCTCTGCCTTGACCCTCATCTTGCTGAGGATTTCGTTGATCTTCTTAAGGCCGCCCTCGGCTACGGAGAGGAGGTTCTTGGCGTCGCCGATGTTGTCGGCAGCCCTTTGCAGAGATTCTGAACGGACCTGGAACTTCGTCGCCAAGGTCAGGCCGGCGGGGTCATCCGCGGCTTCGTTGATGCGACGGCCGGTGGAGAGCCGCGCCTGATGCATCGCCAGGTTTCTGTTCACGTCGCGCAAAGCGTTCAACGTGTTCAGGGCGGCGATGTTGGTGTTGATGCGGGTGAGATCTGCGGTTGCCATGGGCGTGTTTCCTTTCTTGTCTTGGGTTTGGGTAGTTTTATGATTGTGAATCGGTCGGTGCTTTAAGTCCGGCTTTGTGACGGCAAGTTTGTTAGGTTGTGTGTCTTTGCGCTGCTGCTCACCTCCTGGGGGCGGTGCCCATCTTGCTATTTGTGCGTTTTACCTTGTTTTGTATTACTCGCTCGCCTTATTTATCGGCATGATATGGGCCTCGCTGCGTAAAGTTCCCGTAAGGAAGTTGTAAAGGGATTACACTGGTTTTCTCTTATGCTTCGGTTTCTTTGCGCGAGTTTTACAACTCTTTTATCCGGCTTTTACCGATTGAAGTGCACAAAAATGGTATGATTGCCGATAGGAGGGTCGCGACAGGGGCGTGGGAGAGATGATGTGATTCAGGGCGTCCGAGAACGTTCCGAGGTAACGGCGACTGTCTCCGTCCCACTTCGTAGCCCCGACACGGCACCGGAGTTTGCCGCGTTGCTCAATGGGCTCACCACCTCATCGGCATTTGTCGGAAGTGTGGGGGAGCAAGATCGTCGCCCTGCCACCACACCGGCGACATCCGCCTTGCCCGCGCGGGCCAGCCTGTCTCAGGTTCTCCATTACCTGATCGTGCGGGCAAAGCCCTATACGCCCGTAATGCTCCTCTCTCCCCAAAAGATAATCGCCACTGCCGCCCGTGCGAGCCGTTCTGCTCAGCCGCCTGCGCCGTCTGGGGTTGGTGCTTCTACTTTGGCCTGCAAGGCCGACCAACCGCTGTCTTTGCAGGATTATCCCCGCCCTCCGGCAGACAACGGTCGCGGTATTCACTGGATTCCGACGACGCGCCAGACGCGAGAGGTGGTGGATCATTTCGTGGCGCGGGTGCAGACGCTTGGGATGCGTTGGGTTACGTTCTTGAACGAGCCGGGCGATCTGAATGGGAATGAGTATTTGGTGCGCCGCCTGGTTTCTGCCGGCATCATGCCGGTCATGCGCATCTACACAGAAGGCGGGGCAGCCATCCAGGGAGATGTCACCGCCCTCATCCAACGTTATCGCCGATTAGGGGTATCCTATTTTCAGTTGTTCAACGAGCCGAACCTGCGGGTGGAGAACCAGGGACAAACGCCCGATGTGGGCCGCTACCTCTCGCTCTGGTTGCCGGTGGCGCGCCAGGTGGTGGCGGCAGGGGGGCTGCCGGGCTTCGGTGCGTTGAGCCCCCAAGGCGACGTGGACGACCTGGATTTTCTTCGGCGGGCTTTAGAGGGACTAAAGGCCCGCGGTGCCGACGATGTCCTGAATCGCATGTGGATCAGCGTGCACAACTACGGCAAGGATCACCTGCGCGTGCGAGAGTACGACAAGATCGTGCGAGAAGTGATAGGCCGCAGCCTCCCGCTCATTGGGACCGAGGCAGGGTTGTATGCAGAGGGCAGCATCGGCGAGGAGGAGCAGGTGCGTGCGGTGACCGAAGCCTATCGTTACCTCTCTCAACGGGAACCGTATTATTTCGCATACAGTTACTGGGTCCTGGCGAACCAGGCAGGTGGCGGGCATGATGCTCGTTGGGAGTACCAGGCGCTGTATCGCGCCGACGGGCCCACCCCATTGGCCCAGGCCCTGGAACAACTGGCGTGATGAATAGGAAAGGAGACGGACAGATGGGCATATTCACCAGCCTTAGGATCAGTGCCTCCGCTTTGACCGCCGAGCGGTTGCGCATGGACGTTATCGCCAGCAACATCGCTAATGCCCAGACCACGCGCACGGCCCAAGGTGGCCCCTACCAACGGCAACGCGTGGTCTTTCAGCCGGTGAACAACCCCGATCCGCGAGAGCCGGGGAAGGGAGTCGTTGTGACCGCCATCGTGCCGGACACCCGTCCCGGCAACACCGTCCACGATCCCACCCATCCGGATGCGGATGCGCAGGGTTATGTGACTTATCCTAACGTGGACATCGCGACAGAGATGGTGGATATGATCTCGGCCACGCGTGCCTATGAGGCCAACATTGTGGCTCTGCAGGCGGCGAAGACCATGGCTAACAAGGCTCTTGAGATAAGCCAGTGATGAGGTGAGCCATGAACGTGGGGGCGATCAACGCAAATAGAACGCAAGTGGTTTCGCCGCTACTGAGCGAAACTAGGAGCAACCTGCCGACGGCGAAACCCGAAGGGCCGAGTTTCGGCGACCTGGTGAAGAATGCGGTGCAACAGCTGAATCAGGTTCAGGCCGATGCCGATGCGGCTGCGCTCCAAGTCGCCACTGGCCAGGGAGGTGATCTTCACAACGCGCTCATCACAGTAGAAGAGGCGAGCTTGGCGTTTCAACTGGCCCTGCAAGTGCGCAACAAGGTGATAGAAGCCTATCAGGAAGTGATGCGGATGCAAGTCTAGGTTGGGCGGAGGGGCTTGAGTGAACAACGCATGGCAAGGGCGTCTCTCGGATAGCTGGAACAAGCTGCCGACGGCCCAACGGATCGCCGTCGGCGCGGCGGCAGTGGCCGCGTTGGTGTTGGCGTTCTATGTCGGCTTCTGGGCGCAAACCCCCGACTATGCCACCCTCTACTCTGGCCTCAGCGAGCAGGACGCTGCCGCCGTGGTGGACCAACTGAAAACCCTCGGCATTCCCTATCGCCTCTTGCAAGGGGGAAGCGTCATACAGGTTCCCTCGCGAGAGGTCTATAACGCGCGGCTGGAGATGGCCAAGCAGGGGCTCCCAAAAGGCGGCACGGTCGGCTTTGAGTTGTTTGACGGCGGGCAGCTGGGAAACCTGGGCATGACCGACTTCATGCAACGGGTGAACTATCAACGGGCTCTGGAAGGAGAACTGGCTCGCACTATTGCCAGCATGGAGCCGGTGGCAAGCGCGCGTGTCCATATCGTGATACCGGAGCAGAGCCTTTTCATCTCCGAGCAACGGTCGCCCACGGCGTCCGTCGTCCTGCAACTGAAGCCTAACGCCGAACTCACCCGCGCCCAGGTGCGCGCCATAACCCACCTGGTGGCGAGCGGCGTGGAGGGGCTGAAACCGACCAATATTACCCTGGTGGACATGGCCGGCAATATCCTCTCTGCCGCGGGCGAGGCCGATTCCGTCCCTTCTACCCTTCAGGCCAGTTCCGGCCAATTGGAAGTACAACGAACCTACGAGCGAGAACTGGAAGCACGCCTCCAGACGATGTTGGATCAGGCCCTCGGTCCGGGGCGCGCGGTCGTGCGGGTCAGCGCCGCTTTCAATTGGGATCAGAAACGGGTCAACAGTGAGACTTACGCGCCTCTTGCCGATGGCGTCGGCGTGGTGCGCAGCGAGACGAACCGCGACGAGACCTACGAAGGGACCGGCACACCGGCGGGCGGCGTGCCCGGCGTGGATAGCAATACGACGCCTCCCACCTATCCCACAACAGGCACTACCGGGCCTTCCAAATACACGCGCCAGGAGACGACCAAAAACTACGAGGTATCCAAAGTGGTGCAGGCGGTTGTGACCGCGCCGGGGACCTTACAAAGGCTTTCGGTTGCCGTGCTGATGGATGATGTGATTCCACAGGCCCAGGTAGATGGCATTCAGACTATGCTATCCGCCGCAGCCGGCGTAGATACCAGCCGTGGAGATAGCATCGTTGTGCAACGAATACCTTTCAAGGATCTGTCGGCTGCCGCAGAGCCATCCCTGGCCGAGGCAGAGCGCAGGTCATTGATGATAAGCCTGATGCGGCTGGCGGCTCTGCTCCTGGCGTTGGTGGTCTTGTTGCGCTTCGCCCGCCTCACCTTTCGGGACCTTGCACGCCGCTTGGGGCAGGAGCAGGTGCCCTATGTGGCGATCGTGGAAGAGGAGGAACTTCCACCTCCCGCGCCGAAGCAACAATTGCCGGAACCTGCCGCCGCAACGGCAGAGCGTCAGCCTGAACTTGCCACCCCGGAAGTGGAGATGCTTCCCGAGCCACCGCCGAATCCCTTGCGCGATAGGTTGATCGCCGTGGCTCAAGAGGACCCGGAACTGATCGCCGAACTTATCCAAGCGTGGTTAGCGGAGAAGTAGGTTATGGCTATGCCCCAGACTTCTTCCATTTCTTCTTCTTCGCCGGCTACTACTCAGATGTCGGGCGCTCGCCGGGCCGCCGTATTGCTCATCATGTTGGGGAGCGACCTTGCCGCCGAGGTGCTGAAACACTGCCGTGAGGATGTGGTGGAACGCGTCAGCCTGGAGATGTTCAGTACACCGACGGCCTCGCTGGAGGATCAGAAACAGGTCTTGCAACAGGCACAGAGGGTGATCCTCACGCGGGAAGCCGAGAAGCAGGGTGGGCTACAATACGTGCGTGATCTGCTGATCCGTAGCATGGGAAGAGAGCGGGCCGAGGAGTTCCTGGCCCGGCTCTTGGATCAGAACAGAAGCCAGAGTTTCAGTTTTCTGGCCGATGCGGACCCCGCGCCTGTAGCCAGTGTATTGAATGAAGAACATCCGCAAACCATCGCGCTCATCCTATCGCATTTGCGCCCATCGCAGGCCGCCAAGATTCTGAGCAACCTGAATCCGGAACTGCAAACCGAAGTGGCGGCCCGCATCGCCACGATTGAGCGCATCACGCCCGACGTGGTGAGAGAGGTTGAGCGCAACCTGCAAAACAAACTATCCACTACGCTTCTGCGCGACGAGGTAGGCTCGCAGCAGGGTGGCGTTGATTTTCTCGTTCAAATCCTGAACCACTCGGATCGCAGTCTGGAAAGGCAGGTGTTGGAGGCGCTCACCGAAAAGAATCCGGAATTGGCTCAGGTTGTCAAGAACCAGATGTTCATCTTTGAGGACATCGTTCAGTTGGACGATCGTTCCATCCAGCGCATCCTGCGTGAAGTGGATCAGAAAGACCTCATTCTTGCCCTGCGCGGCGTCAAGCCGGAGGTGCGCGAGCGCATCATGCACAACATGTCTAAGCGCGCGGCCCAATTGATGGAAGAAGAAATGGCCGTGATGAAGCCGGTGCGGTTGAGCACGGTGGAGGCCGCGCAGCAACGCATCGTGGAAGTGATACGGCGTCTTGAGGAGTCTGAAGAGATCGCCATCTCGCGGGGAGGTCAGGGCGATGTCCTTATCTAAGAGCATCATCCGCCAGTATCGTGTTGTGACGCCGAAAGACTTGCCAGACGTGCAAGGTCCGGAGGAGGCCGAGAAACAGGGCCTTGCAAATGGACTCGCGAACTCTCTCCTGGAACAGGCTCGCGCCGAGGCCGACCGAATTCTAGCCGAGGCCCAGCAACAGGTCGCGGCCATCCAACGGCAGGCAGAGGCGGCAGGTCGCCAGCAGGGGTTTGAGGCAGGGCTGGCGGAGGGGCGGGCCGTAGCCGAAGCGCAGGCCAGACAAGAGGCTGCCCATTTACAGACGATTCTGAACAGCATCTTGGAGGAAAGGGTTCGCATCTTGGCCGGCGCAGAAAACGAACTGGTGGAACTGGCTCTTGCCGTCGCCCGCAAGGTGATCGGCGATATTGCCGTCAACAATGCTGAAGTGATAGCCTACATCGCCCATCGGGCCATTGAGCAATTGGGGCAGTCGGGGCCTTTCCAGATTCATCTCCACCCCACCGATGTGCAGAGGCTATCCGCCATCTGGCCGAAGGAAAATAAACCCGATTGGAAACTGGTGGCCGATGAGAGGATAGCGCCAGGAGGATGCATCGTAACCTGCGGAGCCGGGCAGGTAGATGGACGGCCAGAAACGCAATTGGATCTCATTCAGAGGGCCTTTCGTAGCTTTCAGGGGGATAAATGATCGCCGGAGATGCAATACCGACGGTTAATCTGCGTCGTTATCGCGACCTACTGCCTCAGATCGTGACCTTGCGTCGCCAAGGCCGAGTGGTACAGGTCATCGGTCTGGCGATAGAGGCCGAGGGGTTGAACGCGGAAACCGGCGAAATGTGCGAAATTCGCGTCAATCACGGTCGTCCTCCCGTCATCGCCGAGGTGGTAGGTTTCAAACAAGATCGGGCCTTGCTCATGCCCTTGGGAGAGACGGCAGGGATTCAACCCGGCACAACCGTGACCGCGGTGCATACGCCTTTCACCGTGCCCGTAGGCCGTGCCCTTCTGGGCCGGGTGATAGATGGGTTAGGGCGTCCGTTGGATGGGCTAGGCCCTTTGCCGACCGAGCGGGCAGTCCTGCACGAGAACTCCTCGCCTCATCCCCTGCGCCGTCCGCCCATCAGCGAGCCGCTGCAGACCGGCATCCGGGCGATTGACGGCCTCCTGACGGTGGGCAAAGGCCAACGCATCGGGATCTTCGCGGGAAGCGGCGTCGGGAAAAGCACTCTTTTGGGAGCGTTGGCCCGTAACACCACGTCGGATGTGAGCGTCATTGCCCTCATCGGAGAGCGGGGCCGCGAGGTACGTGACTTCATTGAGCAAAACCTGGGGCCGGAAGGCCTGGCGCGGTCGGTGGTGGTCGTCTCCACCTCTGATCATCCGCCGTTGGTGCGGCTGAAGGGCGCGTGGACGGCCACCACCATCGCCGAGTGGTTTCGCGACCAAGGCCTGGATGTCACATTCCTGATGGATTCGGTAACCCGCTTTGCCATGGCGCAACGCGAGGTGGGCCTGGCGATCGGCGAACCGCCCGCGATGCGGGCCTATCCTCCGTCGGTGTTTGCCCTACTGCCGAAGATCATGGAACGGGCGGGAACCTCGGAATCCGGGACGATCACCGGCTTCTACACCGTTCTCGTGGAGGGCGACGACCTCAATGAGCCGATCACCGATACGGTGCGCTCTATCCTGGACGGCCATATCGTTCTCTCGCGGGCCTTGGCGAGCGAAAACCATTATCCGGCCATAGATGTTCTGGCGAGCGTGAGCCGCCTCATCAACGATCTGGCGACGCCGGAGCATCTGGAAGCGGCAGGGAAACTGCGAGAGGTCCTGGCAACCTATGAGCGGGCGAGAGACCTGATTAACATCGGCGCGTACGCCAAAGGGAGCAACCCGCAGATTGACCGGGCCATAGCACTCCTGGCTGATATTAAAGCCTTTTTGCGTCAGCGCGGCGACGAAGTGACTCCATATCAGGCAACGATTGAGCGTTTGATTCGGCTGGTGGCTTGAGGGAGGGCGAGATGGCACGACAGGGGTTTCGTCTGCAGCCGGTATTGAACTATCGGGAGCAGATCGTTGAATTGCGGCAACAAGAACTCGCGACTTTGGAGAAAAGCCTGCAGGTGGAACGGATGGCCCTATCCGAGATTCAGAGGCGCATCTTCGGCCTGGCGATGGACATCCAGAACACCCAACGGAGCAGCCCCCTTGACTGTGCGTTGATCCTGAACCAATACACCTACCTACAACAGTTGCAGAATCGTGAGGAAGAGCAAAAGGCCCGCGTGGCCGATCTGGCCCAAAAGGCCGAGGCAAAACGCGCCGAGTTGGTCCAGGCCCTACAGGAAAAGCAGATCATAGAAAAGCTGCGAGAACGGTTTATAGCCCAGCAGAAGGAAGAGGACCTGCGCCAAGAGGCACGCACGTTGGATGAGATCAGTGTGGTTCGCTTTCTGCGCGAGAGCAGGATGGAGGAACCGGCATGAACCTGGCTCCAATCCAATCTCTGTTGTTACAGCCGCTCCTGGCGCAATGGGCAGGCCGCATTGCCCGCAGCCTGGATGGGAAATCCGCAGCAGGCGACAACCCATCACCTGTGAAGAGAGATTTTGATGCCTTGATTGTGGCGGCCTCCGCCCGGCATGGCCTTTCGGCGGACTTGGTGCGGGCTGTCATCCAGGCCGAGTCTAACTTCAACCCCAACGCGATCTCGCCTGCCGGCGCAAAGGGGCTGATGCAACTGATGGACGAGACCGCGAAAGCCCTTGGCGTCCGGGACCCGTTTGACCCGGCGCAGAACATAGAGGCGGGTGTTGCCTTCCTGCGCCAGATGCTGGATCGTTACGGCAGCATCTCGTTGGCGCTGGCGGCCTACAATGCCGGCCCCGGCGCAGTGGACCGCTATGGGGGCATACCGCCCTATGCGGAGACACAGCGGTACGTCAAACGGGTGCTGGAACTCTGCGAGCACGAATGGGTGGCCTGAGGAGGGCATAACATGGCAGGCATCACGCTGGAAGACAGAACGACGAAAGCCCTTGTGACCGCGCTGAACGGTCTGACCGCCAGGCAACGAGCGATCAGCAACAACCTTGCCAACGTGGATACCCCTGGCTTCAAAGCGTCCGACGTCAGTTTCGCCCGGCAATTGGACAAGGCGTTGGAGGCGAATCAAGGGTTGAAGATGGTAACAACCCATCCTCAACATCTGTCCGAACCGTCATCGCCAGAGAACATGCAGTTGATAAGCCGGAGCGACACCAGCCATCGGCTTGATGGCAACAATGTGGATATTGACAAGGAGATGTCATACCTGGCCGAGACGGTGATTCACTTTCAGGCGGCGGCCCGGGTGGTTTCTCGTCGCCTTAGCCTCTTGCGCACGGTGATCAACGAGGGCAGGCGGTAAGGATGCGGCGCGTGCACCTCCTCGTAATGCTGATGAGCGGCGTTCTCATCTGGTGGCGAGGGGCGATGGGCATCACGGCTGAGGCCGCCAGAGATTCCGCGCGGCTGCCGCTTCCCGGCATCTACATCCTAGATGATGCGAGCGCGCGCGCCGTCCGGATTCCCTGGGTGCAGGGGAGCCAGATGCGCTTCGCCTGGCAGCAAGTGGAACCTGAAGAAGGACGCTACGACTTCAGCCGTGTAGATGCCTGGTTGGCGATGGTGGCACAGGGCGGGAAGAAAGGCGTGATGGGCGTGATGCTGCGTTGTGAAGATGGTCGGGATGGGCAGGATGCCTGCGCGCCCGTCTGGGCGTTGGGCTATAACCCTGTGATGGTCAACGGCAAGCCTCGTTTGAATTACCTGGACCTGGATGTGCAACGACGGATCGGGCGTCTCATCGCGGCTCTGGCCGACCGCTATGCCGGCGATGGACGCCTCTCCCACATGGAGATTGATTTGGGGTTCTCCGGCGAGGCGTCGCCCTGCCCCGTTGACCTGGAGGCCGCCGACAACCTGGAGGAATGTGCTGCGTATCAGGCGCGTTACAGCAACGACCTTGCCGCCTGGGAGGATTATCTGAGCCAGGTCATCCGCGCCTACGGCGAGCGTTTTCGCGCGGTGGGCGGGCCGAACCACGTGCCTCTGCAGGTGATCATCAACGGCCGATTCTTTGACGAAGCGCAGCGGGCTGTCATTGTCAGGGCCGCGCGGGAAACGGGCGTCGGCTTTCACGATACTGCGCTGGCTCCCGATTTCCCCAGCGGTGGCAGCCAGGGGGGAAAGTGCGCTCAATTCTGGCAGCCGGACGATCCCGGTTATAGCGACCGTTTCGCCTATAAGTCTCACTGGGTCCCTTTGGAGCGGTTCTGGCGCGAGGTTCCCGTGTCGTTTGAGTTTGACCGTCGGGCTTCCGGGCCCGCATCGCTGCTGACGGCGGAAGGGCACATCTGGTGGAGCATCTTGAACGCGCTGGATAAACACGCCAGCGTGATCTATGCCCGCGAATCTGATCTGGTATGGGAGGAAGCGTGGCGCTATTTCTTGCGCTACGCGGGCCGCGATGAGCGCACCACGCCCGATGCCTGGGTGGCCTTGCGCGGGGCCGGGCAAGGCTCGTGCGGCGATACAGGCGATTACGAGTGGTTTTTGCACCATCGCACAGAGGCGGCAGGCGATTCGCTTTTGGGGTACGCGCCCGGCCGGATCGGTTCCCATGTCGGTAAAACCTGGCAGGGAGCCTTCAGCCGCAGTACCGATGTCGCCAATCGCCGGAATGCCCTCTACTTTGACGTGGACGACAATTATATGTATGGGGGCGAACGCGTGGTCTCGGTGGAGGTCACGTATTGGGATGGGACGCCGGATATGGCTGGTCTGACGTGGGAACTGGCCTACGACGCCGTGAACGCGCCGAAGCAGGTGGCCGGTTCCGTGACATTGGGAGGAACCGACCGCTGGCTCGTGCGTCCTTTCGTTTTGGCCGACGCAACGTTCCGCAACCGGCTACCGGATGCAGCCGGCAAGCCCGGCAGTGACCTGCGCCTAGCGGCCACAGGCGGTCGCGACATCTGGTTTCACGCGGTGCGCGTGCGGCCCCTGACAACGATTTCTGCACCGGCTCCGACTCCGACCCGCACGCCAACTCCTACCAGGGGATTGACGTTTGGGCCGTTGAACCGTGCCAGCCGAGGCAGCCCCACCGCGACGACGATGAAGGTGATCATGCCGTCATCGGTGTCGGCGCGCCAGGCAACGGCCACGCCGTTACCGACCGCCACGCCGACGGCGGTTCGCGCCGCGTTGCCGGCGGCGACGCCGCTTCCTATGACCGTTGTCGCCGGTGCCGATGTCGTTCGCTACCGGGCTAATGGCGACAGAAGCCGGGTGCGCGATACTTTTTTGAGCCAAAACCAGCCTGCACAAAACTTCGGTGATTCTAATGTCCTGGCGGTGCGCGGGGATGGTAGTGTACGGGCACTCCTCTTCTTTGACCTATCCGATGTGCCTGTGACGGCCCTGATAGAGGCAGCCTGGTTAGAACTGACGGTAGTAGGGCGTGCTCAACCCCAGGATTTGCGCGGGCTGCTCTACCCGCTCCCGCGCCCCTGGAATGAATCCGGTGCCACCTGGGAGATGGCCGATGGAAGCACACCGTGGCCGGAACCTGGGGGTGATGACAATCAGCAGCCGATAGCCACTTTCGCGTTTCCGGCGTTGGGCTCGGTTGAGATTCCCTTGGGGACGCTGGTGCAGGATTGGGTATCTCATCCGGAACGGAATCAGGGGGTGATGATCCGGGCCGAAGGCGCAGCGACGACGGAGTACTACATGGCGAGCAGCGAATGGCAGGCCATGCGGTACCGCCCGCGCCTGCGTCTGCGTTTGGCGGGAGAGGCAACGCCCACGCCGACCGCCACTCTCACCCCCACACCGTTGCCCACCCGCGCTCAGGTGACGCCTGCGCCAACCGCCATGCCGTCGCCTGGCTGGGCCATCGCCCGTATCGCCTCGGTCAAGCCCAGCGCAGGCAGCAAGGATGGGGCGCGGATAGATGTGACTGCGTACATTTACGCAGATGCTACAAACTCGCCCTTGTGCGATCGGCAGCCGACGGTGCGGCTCTGGGGAGCAGCAGGCCAGCAACCGGCGCGCCCCTTAGGAGTCGCCACGCGACGCATGGTCGTCAATGGCTGGCAGACCTACCCTGTGTGGGAATTCCTGGGCATTGATCGCGCTTCAGCGCAAGGGCAGGAACCCATTCTGCATTTATTCGTGACCTTGGATGGCGAGCAGACTGTACATAACATCGTGACTTTGGGAGCAGACGAGGGCACGACGCATCCCAATCCCTCTTCTCCGGAGCGAGGTGCCACGCAGATGCCCACCGGCGTAGATGCCAGCATTGAGATCCTCTGGCCGCACGATGACGCGCCGGTATCCACAGCAAAGAAAGCAAACCTGACCGCCGCGCTTTTCCGTTCCGGCACGCGTGAGATGATACCGGCTCATCTAGGGTTCCTGCCGCCGGTGCGGCTCCACTGGTCTATCAATGACGGGCCGGACCTGGCCGGCGCGGAGCCGCCTTTGGCGCAATTGCGCCTGATTCGCACGCCCTGGCTCACCTACTATCTGTGGGACTTCAACGATATAGATGTGAGCGCGGCGCGTGAGCCGGGGGGTTATCTCAACTTCTGGTTGGAAGTAGAGGGAGTAGAGTATCGTACCAATATATGGAGCCATGGCTACGGGCCTCGACCGCAGCCACAAGCTCCGCTTCCCAACGGTAGCTGTCGTTAGGCTCTTGCCTGACGCACTATATACATCCTGGGCGAGAAAGGAGGTGAAACACCATGAATACGCTACCGATCGTTCTGCCTGTTGACCCGCTGGCGGGATGCATCCCCTTTGCCGGCGCTGCGCCGCCGGGAGAGGAAACCACCCTTTTCGCCGGGACGCTGGCGGAGGCGATTGCCCGCCTGGTAACGCAGATGAACGAGCCGGATGGGGAATCGGCTCTCGCGGCGTTCCTCACCGGTGACCGATTATCTGCCATACCGGTCACACCAGGAGAGGCTAGCGGTGTGCCCGAATCTACCGATACATCGCCCTCGCCGAAAGATGCCGCAGATGACAACTCGCCTGCCGCCGAGAAACCCGCGAAAGAAGAACGGCTAAACTGGGCGGGGATCGCTGCTCTTCTGGACTTGAGCCAGGCAGCGTCCTCTGGTCGCTTGCCAGTGGCTTTGGTGAGGGAGGCTGAGCGCGCGGTGAACGGAGAGAGGGTAGAGCAGCCACAGGGTACCGTCGCCATGGCTGTTCCGGCGGTCGGAAAGCCGTCAAGCAAGACAACCCGGTTCGGCGGAGATGAGATTCGCCCCATTCTCTCCCTGAAGCACGGCCTACTTGCCTTCGCAGCCACACAGGCGGCCTACTCCCCCCCGCGCTCCGTTCCGGCGACTCCGGCGGAGGGCGTACCCGCAGAAGGAATAACAACCGGCTTCCATGAGGGAGAGCAAGCGATCACGCAGTCAGCCTACAGCAGCAAGCCGATAAGTGGTGCTGCCGGAGTCGGCAAGAACGGCAGCGCATCTGAGGTCGGTCAGGCCGATATGGCTCCGCTACTATCAAGCATCGGCCAACTCTCATCTCAGGTGGAGCCTCATCGCGCCGAGGTGGATGCGCCGGCAGTCAGATTCGTGCCTGTCCACCAGCCGCACCCCGCGCCGGAGCAAGGGAATGTGGATCAGGTGGACGCGCAGCGTTTGTCCTCACCGATGGCCTTCGTCATGGGCAAGAATGCCGACGAGACAAGAAGCCCGAGGCAGCGCGTAGACGGGCAGATGGATGTGGTGACGCAAATGCCCGCAGAGACGGCGGCGCCTGCATCCACCGGCACCGAACCGTATAGGGCGCAAATGCATCGGCAGGCCGACTTTGGGGTGCGATCCTTTGAACCGAGCGGGATGCTCCGGTCGGGGATAGCGCCGAAGATGGAACAGAAGCAGGGCGCCACGCCTGCGGAGCCGAATATCTTCTGGCGGACTGAGGTGGCAACCGAAGGTGTCGTGTGGCCCTTCCGAGGGACGCGAGAGCAGTCCGGCACGGGGGCTTACGCGAGCGGAAAACTGACGCCGGGCACAAGGAGCGTCGCACCGTCGGAGTTCGCAGAGGCATATCCTCTCATCATGATGGCGGCAGAGGCTGCGCTACAGGATTCGCCGCCGGAACGACAAGGAGTACAAGCCCGGTGGCCTGTCGTGCGTGAGGCGACAGGCATTGCGAACACGACGAGCGCAGCGATCTCAACGGTAACGCCGGAAACCGGCGAGGGCTTGACCCTAACGTCTGTAGGAATACAGCCTGTGGCGGATAGGGCTTGGCTGCGAACTGCCTCTTGGGCAGGCGAGAAGGACGTGATCCCCGCGGCCGTCAGCCGCTATCTGGTGGAACGACTTACACAGGCCGTCCGGCACGGTGAGCAGCAATGCCGCCTGGAGCTCTATCCCAAGGAGTTGGGGCGGGTAGATGCCCACCTCTCTTTCACGGAGGAGAGGCTTTCCGTGTATCTGGGGGTGGAGACTGCACAGGCGCATAGAGCCATCCAGCAGGCGCTACCGGAGCTACGGTTTGCTCTGGAGGCGCGCGGAGTGTCGGTCGGGCAGTGTCATGTAGGGTTGCTGGGCGGCGGCACAGCCTTTGGGCAGGGGTTTGACCAGCCGCGAGACCAGGCAGGAATCCCCTATCTCGTCCCTCCCTATAGGGGCGAATCCGGTGATGTTCCCTCTCAGCAGGTCAGGGCGATCACACCGGCGAAGCCTCAGGGCCTTGTGGACTTGATGGTTTGATAGCCTTTGCAAGAAGGCATAGGAGGTGAAATGAGCAACGATATCTGGGGCCTGATAGTTGGCTCAAGGAGCGTCGCTGCTGCTACAACTGCAAATTCTCAAAGGACACAGGACTCGGCTGCGTTGGGGAAGCAGGCGTTCATGCAGCTTCTCCTGATGCAGATGCAAGGCCAGGACCCGTTGAATCCTATGGAAGGGCAGGATTTCTTCCAGCAGTTGGCGCAGCTGAGCCTGCTGGAGCAGATGTGGGCCATGAATGACAACCTGAACGCGATGATGGGCCAACAGCAGCTCTTGCAGGCCGGATCGCTCATCGGGAGAACCGTAGAAGCGACCAAGGGGAACGGTGTTCAGATCACCGGTGTGGTGAAGGGCGTGCGCGTGACAAATGGTGAGGTGTTCCTGGACGTAGAGGGTGACTCCGTATCCTTAAGCCAGGTCACCGCCGTGCGGGAACAATAGGAGGCACCATGGTTGACAAGGTATCGGGCGTTCCTCCGTCAATCAGGCCGACGGCCGGCGGTGGAGTGGACGAGAGCCGGCTTGGCCGGCCCCACCACTCCCCGGGCCCCAACTTCGCCGAGGTCTTGCAGGCTCAGACCGACCAGGCGCTGCGTTTCTCCGCCCATGCTCAGGAGCGGCTACGCAGGCGGGAAATACAACTGAGCGAGCAGGACACGGCCACCCTCGCGCAAGCCGTGGAAATGGCGAGCGCAAAAGGAGCGAAGGAATCCCTCATTTTGCTGGACGATCTGGCCCTGGTGGTCAGCGTCCGCAACAAGGTGGTGATCACCGCTCTGGAGAGAGGAGAGGATCAGCCTAACGTCTTCACCCATATTGACAGCGCCGTTCTGGTGCATCGCAACAACGCCAAAGGAACGTGATCTCGGTCACGGATGCTGTTGTCGTTGGCCGGACCTCTTGTAGGGGGCCGCGACAACTCTCGCCCGACAAGGCGAAACAAAAACCCTAAGGAGGTTACCCATGCTTCGCTCAATGCTCAGTGCCGCATCGGCCATTCGCACTCACCAGATCTATATGGATGTAGTGGCAAACAACATCTCCAATGTCAACACGACGGCTTATAAGAGTAGCCGTGTGACTTTCCACGAGCTGTTGAGCCAGGTGCTCAACCCCGGCGCCGCGCCGCAGGCTAACCTCGGCGGCGTCAACCCCGTCCAGATCGGTTTGGGTATGGCTTTAGGGGGCGTGGATAGCATCTTCGGGCAGGGCGCGCTCCAGGCCACCGGGCGCGTCAACGATCTGGCTATCCAAGGTGGTGGCTTCTTTGTTCTTCAGGGGGCGACCCAACCCCTCTACACTCGTGATGGTGCTCTTGACTTAGGGTTGGACGGCTCGCTCCTAAACCCCACGACCGGCCTCAGAGTCTTGGGCTGGAACGCCGACGCCAATGGTGTCATTGACACAACGGGCGCCCTGGCCCCCATCATGATCCCCCTGAATCAGGGCCTGATCGCGCAGGCTACCCAGAATGTGCGGTTGGGAGGCAACCTGGATGCCAGGGTGGCTGCCGGCGCGGTGTCAGATATCGTAGCGGTAGCGGGAACGGTGGACGACTTCGGCACGGACTTCGTTGCCACAGGACAGACCGAACTGGCCGAAGGTGACTACTATGTTGAGGTGGATACGGCTGCCGGGAACTTCCGCCTGGTGGACAGCGCGGGCAACCCTGTACAGATCGCGAGCAGCACCGGCCCAGATCACTGGCTGCCCCTACCGGCCCCTGGCACCACCTTTGATACCGAGCGCGGGCTGACCATTGAATTCGGGGCAGGGCCCTTTGTGGATGGCACGTTCGCGGCGGGTACTGCCGCCAGTGTCCACTATGATCCTCAGAACGTCACTACGAACGTCCAGATATACGATTCCCTCGGCGCGCTCCACTCCATCACCCTGACCTTTAACAAGATCGGGGTGAATACCTGGACGTGGCAAGCTTCCGAGAACGATGCCGGCATCACGGCTCTGACGCCGGCGACGCCGACCACCATCACCTTCACATCTGCCGGCCAATACTCGGCGACAAACCCGGCAGCGGTCCTCGGCCTCACCTTCAGCAACGGCGCGACGGCCCAGACCATCAACCTGGACCTGAGCCAGCTGTCGCAGTTGGCAGATGAGAGCGAACTGAGCGCGGCGGTGCAGGATGGTTATGCGCCGGGGCAGCTCGTCGGCTTCTCCGTCTCCGGCAACGGCGATGTGACCGGCACCTACGCGAATGGGATGCGCAAGGTAGTGGCGAAGGTGGCCATAGCAACCTTTGTCAACCCCGGCGGGCTTCTGCGCGTCGGTGACAATATGTTTGCACCGTCAGCCAACAGCGGAGGCGCCACCGTGGGTGAGGCCGGCTCCGGCGGACGTGGTACGATCCAGGCCGGCTATCTGGAGATGGCGAACGTGGATTTGGCGCAGCAATTCACCAGTATGATCATGGCCCAACGTGGCTTCCAGGCCAACTCCCGCGTGATCACTGCTTCTGATCAGATGCTGCAAGACCTGGTGAACCTGGTGCGGTAGTTGTAGTCTTCTGCTGGCAGAGCCTCTATCCTGACCCTCCCCCGCGCAGAGCGGGGGAGGGCACAGGGAGGAAGCGGCATACGACTGTCAGCCCTATGTAAATATAGGTACTCGCGTCCATGCGCCTTTGTCCGGTTCTCGTCCTTGCCGTCATCATTTCTCTTTTGCCGCCTGTCGGCGTCATGGCCGACGGGCCGCTTCCCCTTTCTGCTTATCCCCGTCCACCCCAAGATAACGGCTTCGGGATTCATTGGAGCACGCAAATCTACGGCTCACCTCCCGACGCGGTGGATTATTTCGTGGATGAACTCAGCGCAATGGGCGTGCGTTGGGTCAAGTTTCTCAACGATGGCACAGACGGGCGCCACAATGATTATCTCATCAAGCGTCTGGTAGAACGCGGCATCATGCCGGTCATGCGCATCTACTTCCGCTGCAACCGGGCCCTTGATCTGGACTCGCTACGGCGGCTGGTGGACTATTATCGCCCGCGCGGTGTATTCTATTATGAACTGTTCAACGAGCCGGAGATTCCGGGGGAGGCGGGGGGCTGGTGCGACGGTGAACAGCCCGATCCGGAGCGTCTCCTCAATATCTGGCTCCCGGCAGCGCGGGTGATCCAGCAGGCAGGCGGCTTCCCTGCCGTCCCTTCCCTTTTTCCCCCTTCTTTGAAAGACCCGAACTGGCAAGAATCGTTCTTTGTGCGCTTCTTTCGGGGGATCAAGCGACGCGGAGAGACTTCCATTCTTTGTCGCAGTTGGGGCGCGGTGCACAATTACTTCCTGAACCACCCGCCGGACTACCCTTATGATGAGGTGAACCTGACAGGCCGTCCCCTCACGCCGGAGGAGGTCACCGCGGAAGGGCTGAGCCCGGCAGAGGTGGCAGCCATCAATGAGGCGCGGGCCAAGTCCCGGCTCTCTCGTGCCGAGGGAGGTTATTATCTGGGCAGCACGGTGGAAGATGATCCTTTTGGCTTCTTGAGTTTCATCGCCTATCGGAACCTTTTTTATCAGATATTTGGCTTTGAGATACCGCTTATCAGCACGGAAGGGGGAGCAACCGTAGGCTCAACGGAAGACCCGCGTTATCCTCGTGTGAGCGAACGCCTGATGGCCGAATACACCCTCCAGGCTTTTGAATACATGCTGGATCGCGCTCCGGCTTACTACTTCGCCAACAACACCTGGCTGCTGGCAGAGCAGGCATTGGGCCGCTATGGCTCACCTTGGGAGAGTTGGGCCTGGTATCACGATCGCGCGGGGAACCACTTGCCTGTAGTGGAGAGGCTCAAAGCACATCCTCGGCGCGGGGAGGCGCGACACAATGGCGCGGCAACGTTGTCTCCTTCTATGCCTCGCGCTACCCCGACACCGCAGCAGAGCACCGAAACGCCTGTGGGGTTAGATCGCTTCCCGCGTCCCCCTCAAGACAACGGCTGGGGAATTCATTGGGTTCCCACGCTCCATGCCCAACCTACCGAGACGGTTGATCGCTTCGTGGCCGAGGTCGCGCGTCTCGGCATCAAATGGGTTAAGATCATGCAGGCCGACCAGCCCAAAGTGGAGCACGAGTACCTGATCCGCTCGCTGGTCAAGCGAGACATGATGCCGATCCTGCGCGTCTATCGGGCGGACAATACGCCCTACGAGCATCTGGAAGCATTGGTGCGTCAGGCCGTGCCGCTGGGCGTGCACTATTTTGAGTTATACAACGAGCCCAACGTCTCCGGTGAGGCCGGAGGATGGCGCGCTGGCGAGAGCATAAGCCCGGAGCGGTTGGCCGACAACTGGCTATTGGCGGCGGAGGCTGTGGTGCGCGCCGGGGGATTGCCCGGCACGCCGGCCCTCGCGCCCGGTGGCAACTACGAGGATACCGCTTTTCTGGGGGCCTTTCTGCGGCGCATTGTGGCACGCGGCCAGAAGGAGATTCTGACAAAGAGCTGGATTGCTTTACATAATTATTTCCTTAACCATCCGCTGGATTACCCTGAAGAGCCGGTCAATCTACAAAGCGTGCCCCTTTCTGCCCAGGAGATCGCGCAACGCGGCCTCAGTGAGGCGGAAGTCCGATCTATTAACGCGGCGCGCGCCAACAGCCGTCGCCCTCGTTCCCAAGGTGGCTATTACCGGGGGAGTACCATTCAGCAGGATTCCAACGCCTTCCGTAAGTTTGAGGCTTACGAGGCGATAGTCCGGCAGGAGGTTGGGTTTACCATGCCTATCCTCTCCACCGAGGGAGGGGCCATCCCCGGCACACAGGAAGACCCTCGCTACCCGCGAGTGACCGATGACGATGTCGCGAGGTGGACGGTAGGAGCCTTCAGATACATGCTGAAGGAGGCACCGGCCTACTATTTTGTCTTTACGCCTTGGCTTCTGGCTAACCTGGCAGGCGGAGGAAGTGACTACAATTGGGAGAATGCGACCTGGTTTAAGGGTTTCGCGGGGGAGGAAATGCCTGTGGTGGAGGCCGTTAGGGAATTGGCCTTAACGAGCGGCCCGCGCGTCCTGGGGTCTCCCCAACCTCAACCTGAGCGGGGTCCTGCCGACGTGGTCCGACAGGGCTGGTTCATCCTTTGGCGCGATGGGGAGCCGGTCCGCTGTTTGCCGACGGCCTTCTCACCAGCGCGGGCCGCCGTAGGCACCTGGCAACCCCCGACGGAACCGGGGCAATGGGGTCTGGAGATTCGCGACGCGTCAGGGGCGCGTGTGCGCATCTTTGGGGTTGTAGGCCATGTAGCCGAAGCCTTGCCCACCCTGTGCCGCAATGAGGAGGTACGGCCATCCGCCTCGTCCACGCCATCAGGCTACGCCCTGGATTGGGATAGACGTCTGGATGGTCTGGGCATCACTCTCAGGCGGGCGATGCCCCAGGCGGATAGTTCCTATTGGCAGCTCGTCAGCGCGGTTTATGAGGACGAGACACAGGCAGGTGGGCGTCACCACATCTTTGTCCGCCTCTTGGACGAGGGGGGACGAGATGTAGAGGGGACCGTGGTGATCTCCTGGCAAAATGGGTCTATGAATATAGTTACAAAGCGCGGGGAGAGCGCCGATCGCTACGCGCGCTTCGCCGATTTCCCCATGTATGCACCCCTTGGGAGTTACAGCGTCCGCGTGGCAGGCAACAGCGACGTGGTGCAGGGGCTCGGTCTCCCAAGCAACCGCCACGTGAATTACCTCTTCATTTTCCGGCGAGTGAGCATCCGCTAGCAGGCTGCATTGAAAGCAGCGCAAATTGCGATTCCGCCCCATGTATGGTACACTTGAGCGAGGCAGCATGAGGCTCTTCAATTGATCCGAGTGGGGAATAAATTCGGATGTTTCCGCTCAAGGATACCGCTCGCTCGCGCAGTTTGCCCCTTGTTACCTGGCTGATCATAGGGGTCAATATCGGCGTCTTCCTCTTTGAGGCATCGCTGGGGCCACGGCAGTTGGATCGTTTTATCCGGGCTTATGGCCTTGTGCCTCTCCGATTCATGCGGGACTTTGGGCCGGATCAGATCGCTACCATCTTTTCTTCTATGTTCCTGCACGGTGGTTGGTTCCACGTGATCAGCAACATGTGGGCTCTGTTTCTCTTCGGTGATAATGTAGAGGATCGCATGGGGCATGGTCGGTATCTGATATTCTACTTTCTGTGCGGCACGGTCGCGGCGATGGCCCAGCTCTTCGTTGCGCCCGACTCGTCGCTGCCTATGGTTGGCGCGAGCGGCGCCCTCGCGGGGGTGTTAGGAGCCTACCTGGTCCTTTTCCCCGGAGAGCGCGTGATTACATTTGTGCCTATATTCTTTCTCCCTTGGTTTGTAGAGATTCCTGCTCTTTTCTATTTGGGCTTCTGGTTCATTTCACAGCTGTTCAACGGCTTATTTGCCTTGGGAGTGCCTGCCGTTTACGGCGGTGTGGCCTGGTGGGCGCACATCGGCGGCTTCACCACTGGCCTACTTCTGGTCAAGCTCTTTGAACAGCGGCGTACCTATCGCGTGTGGCACGCTGACGAATATTGGCCTTGGTAATAGCAAAGGCAGGAGGCCCTCATGTCCTTCTCCGATTTGTTCTGGCTCTTCATTGTCTTCTCGGTTATCCAGCCGCTCCTGCGTCAAAAGATGCTGGAAGCGGGTCGCCAGCAGATGTTGCATCGCCTGGAGAAGCGGCGGGGAAGTCGGGCCATCGCGCTGGTGCACCGGCAGGAAACCCTGAGCTTGTTGGGCTTCCCCCTCGTGCGCTACATCAGCATTGAAGACTCCGAAGCGGTCTTGCGCGCCATCAAGCTCACCGACCCGGATTTGCCCATTGACCTGATCTTGCACACGCCCGGCGGGTTGGTGTTGGCCTGTGAGCAGATCGCGCGCGCCCTTTGCCGCCATCGGGCCAAGGTAACCGTCTTTGTTCCGCATTACGCCATGTCGGGCGGCACGCTCATCGCCCTGGCAGCCGACGAGATCGTCATGGATGAGAACGCAGTGCTCGGCCCAGTTGATCCGCAGTTAGATCGGACGCCCGCCGCTTCCGTCCTCAAAGTGGTTGAGCAGAAGCCGATCGCAGAGATAGATGATTCCACCTTGATTCTGGCCGATGTGGCGCGCAAGGCCATTGATCAGGTGAAACAGACGGTGGTGGATATCGTGAGCGAGCGCATGTCTCCCGAACAGGCTGCGAAGCTAGCCGACACATTGGCAACGGGAACTTGGACGCACGATTATCCGATCAGCGTGCGCGAGGCCAGGGGTCTCGGCCTGCCTGTGAGCACCGATATGCCGGCAGAGGTATATCAGTTAATGAGCCTCTTCCCGCAAACGGCACAACGTCGCCCCTCGGTGGAGTACATTCCGATACCATACTTTCCCCATGACGGGCGCGGGCGCCGCGCTCGCGCCGAATAGGGCCGGACACGCAGAACCGCCTGGGTCTCTCGGGCCCAGGCGGTTCGTTTTGTAGTCGCAAACAGCGATGACCGAACGGTTTACCAGGCGTAAGCTTCCGGGGCCTCGCCGCCCGGGCCGGGCCATATCTCGTCCAGGCGGGTCAACGCCTCGGGGGATAGTTTGATTTCCAGCGCGCGCAGGCTCTCCGTCAGTTGCTCCATTGTGCGTGGCCCGATGATGGGAGAAGTTACCACCGGATTATGTAGCAACCAGGCCAGCGCTACATCGGCCGGCTTCTCGCCGAGTTCGCGGCAGAGATTCTCATAGGCCTCCAACTGAGCACGATATTTCTCAACTTCCTGTTGTGTCCTGGCATTCGCCCGTCGCCCTTCCGTCGCCTTCTGAAGCGCGCCGCCCAGCAGACCACCGGCCAGCGGGCTATAAGGGATCAGCCCCAGACCGTAAGCGCGACAGGCCGGGATGACCTCCAACTCAATCATGCGGCTACGCAGGTTGTAAAGGCTCTGTTCCGATACCAAACCCAGGAGATGACGGGCTGCTGCAGCACATTGAGCCTGGGCGATGTGCATCCCGCCGAAGTTGCTGCTGCCGACGTAGATGATCTTCCCCTGTTGGACGAGCACCTCCATCGCCTGCCAGATTTCCTCCCACGGCGCCTTGCGGTCAACGTGGTGCATCTGATAGAGATCAATGTGGTCCGTTTGCAGGCGACGCAGGCTTTCGTCGCAGGCGGCGCGAATGTGATATGCCGATAGCCAACGATCGTTGGGGCCATCGCCCATGGGATTATAAACCTTAGTTGCCAGGACGATCTGCTCGCGCCGTCTGCCGCCTTGAGTCAGCCAGCGCCCGATGATCTGTTCGGTGATGCCCTCGCCCTTCTTCCAGCCATAGACGTTGGCCGTATCAAAGAAGTTGATGCCCAGTTCCAAGGCCTTGTCCATAATGGCATGACTATCGGCTTCCGTGGTGTGGGGGCCGAAGTTCATGGTACCCAAGCAGAGCCGGCTGACTCTCAATGCTGTACGTCCGAGGGTTGTGTATTCCATCATGACCTCCTTTGTGGTTATTTATTGCATGGTTGTTTGTCTAGTGCAACGATCGCACCATGTACAGCCCCGACGGCGCAAAGCCCAAACGACGGTAATAGCGGCGTGTGCCGATGGCCGCGATCACCGCGAGCCGGTCATACCCCTGCCTCCGCGCGATGTCGGCCGCGCGCTCAACCAGACGGCGGCCCAGGCCGATGTGTTGGGCCTCTCCCTCGCTGGTACCGCCGATGCGCAAGGCTGGCCCATAGACGTGAACCTCGCGGATCATGGCGCACCCTTGCAGTTCCGCGAACAGGGCGGCACTTGCCGACTTGTCTCGCGGAAGCGACAGGCGCAAGAAACCTGCCAAGCGGTCTTCCGGCGTGTCTGCGCTCAGGAACCATTCCTCTGACACGTCAGTATCGTAACGCATCTCGGCGATGCTCAGTTCAGCGGGTTTCACCGCTCTCATCCCGACTTCTCGGCAGCGGATACATTGGCACCGCAGGCCACGTCGCTGCATCTCTCGCTGCACCACCTGGCGCAGGTGCGATTCCTTGTTCCCGGCAACGATATGGCTTGCCGGTATATCTCGGATGATCCGGTTCAACCGGCAGTAGCGCGGCACCATTGCTTTGCAGGCAACGATGAGATTTATCAGTTCCTCACGCTCATAGGGCCGGTATTCCCCGCGTTCCCACCATTCGTAGAGTTCGGCGTTGCGCAAGAGAGCGGTGGGATATATCTTCAGTTCGTCGGGGCGCAGCGCAGGATCATCCCCCAGCCGCCTGAAATCCGCCAGGTCCGATTCCGGAGTCGCGCCCAAAAGATTCGGCATCCAGTGCAGGTGCAACTTGAATCCGGCCAGCCGCAGCAGGCGCATTGCCCGCCGTGTCGCTTCCACATCATGCCCGCGCCGATTCAATTCCAGGATGCGATCGTCCAGGCTCTGCGCTCCCAATTGGACTTTCGTCACGCCCAGACGGCGCAGCCTGCGCACCTCTTCAGGGGTGATCCAGTCTGGGCGAGTCTCTATGACCAGGCCCACGTTGCGGTGTGGTGCTTCCTCGTTGAGCCGCTGTGCCTCCTCCAGCGAGGCCGAATCGCGGCCGTTCATCGCGTCCAGGCAACGTTGCACGAACCATTCCTGGTACGATTTCGGATAAGCCGACCAGGTTCCCCCCAGAATGAGGAGTTCAACCTTCTCCGTGTTGTGGCCGATGGCTTCCAGGCTTGCCATGCGGCTGGCGACCTGCCGATAGGGATCAAACTCGTTGAGCGCAGCGCGCAGAGCTCCGGGTTCATCGTGCAGGTAGCTCTTGGGCATGCGCACGTCGGTTGGGCAAAAGATGCACTGGCCGGGGCAGCCGTAGGGTTTCGTCAGCACGGCGACGGGGGCCACACCGGAGACCGTGCGCGTCGGCTTCATTTGCAGGCGTCGCAGAACCTCGCGCTCAAAAGGGAAGCGACCCGTCGCGCACAAGGTGCGATAACCACGCAAAAGTTGACTTTTGGAGAAGATACCTTGTGCATCTCTGGGATAACGATGGAGGATGCTTTGGAGCGTGCGCGCGTCAAAATCCTTCTCTGACCGCACCGCCTCAACGATGGCCGTCAATTGGGCCTCGTAGGCTGCAACGTCAAAATCTGCATGCAATTCCTGCCAACGCTTATCCGCCTTGGTGTACATCTCAACCGCTCTTGCCCGTCTCTGCCTACCCTATTATAATCAATTTTGTGGAGCCTGACATCCAACGTCAACTGCTGGACCTGAACCGCTCTTTCTACGAAGGCTTTGCCCGCTCTTTTGCGGACTCGCGCAGCATCTCACAAGCCAGCCTTATGCGCGTCCTCTCCCCGATCGCCGATGGGAGCCAGGTTCTGGATGTGGGTTGTGGCGATGGACGCGCGGCCCGCGCTTTGGACAGGTTGGGCCGCCGGATCGCCTATGTCGGCATAGATGCCAGCCCTTCGTTGGTTGCTCTGGCTCGCGAGCGGGCGAAGGTCTTGACTCGTGTAGCAGCAACCTTCACCCTTCTGGATGTCACAATGTCCGATTGGCCCGCCCGTCTTGGCCGACGTACTTTTGACTATGTATTGGCTCTGGCATTGCTGCACCACATCCCCGGCCACGATCTGCGCGTTCGCCTGGTGCGTCAAATGGCCGATTTACTCGGCCCTAGGGGGACGCTGATCATCTCTACCTGGCAATTTCTGAGGAGCGAGCGGCTGCGGCGCAAGATCGTCCCCTGGGCCGCCATTGGGCTACAGGAAAGCCAGGTGGAGCCGGGAGACTATCTTCTGGATTGGCGGCGCGGTGGTTATGGTCTCCGTTACTGCCACCTGATCAATGAAGCCGACCTCATCGGGCTTTGTCGGACGGCCGGTTTGTCCCTCAGGGAATCGTTTCTGGCCGACGATGGCCTGAATCTATATGTTGTCGCCGCCCGCCGAGAATCTCTCCTTACAGGCTGAATCGGATGTAAAGTGTCGCTGTCGCGGCAGCGCTGAGAGCAGGGCAGCGCGTGGCATCCCATTGCCGTTAGTATAACACACCTGCACGGATGATGCATCCTGGACGGTCTTTTACATCTTACGCGCGACCACGACCAGGTCGGGCGAGGTGCGAGGGTCAAAGGCCGGCGCTGGCCAAGTCATCTGGCCGAAGGATTGCAACTCACCGAATCCGGCAGCAGCCAGTCCGTCAAAGAGATCTGCCTGGAAAAGGGGGCGTTGGGGTGTCGTATGCGTCTGCACGGTCCAGCCGGCCTCTTCGCGACGAAAGACCGCGATGTGAAAGGCGATGCGACCGACCGCCCGATCGTAATCGGCAAAGCGCCACACCAGATGCTCGCGACCGTCCATCATGCCGCTTTGCAGGCCCAAGGAGCGCGGCCGCGTCCGCCAACGGAGGTCGTAATTCAGGTTCTGGGTGATGAGTAAACCTCCGGGACGAAGGACATCGGCCATGCCGCGCAGCGCGGCTATCAGATCGTCTTGGGTCAGGAGGTGCGGCAACGAGTTGCCCAGGCAAAGCGCCGCGTCAAACGGCGGGGCACCGACAAAGGCGTCGGACAAGCGCGCCAGGTCGGCGACGAAAAACGGCACTGCCAACCCTGCTGCCGCAGCCTTGCGCTCCGCCAAAGCGACCATGACGGGGCTGGCGTCGGTCCCCGTTGCTGAATAACCCCAGCGCGCCAGGGCCAGCGCGTGTCCACCGCTGCCGCAGGCCGCATCCAGGACACGCTTCGCACCTTGTTTCTCCAGCATCCGGCGCAGGAATGGGCCTTCCGTCGCTAGCCGCGCCTCCCAATCGGTCATCAGGTCAAAAAGCGGCGCGAGGGCATCATAGAAATCTGAAAAACGCTCCACCATGATACTTATAGTGCCTCCGCTTCCTCGCGGGCGATCTGCACCCAACGGATCACACGCCGTGGGTCGTTGGCGATGGTGTGATTATCTTTCATGATCACTTCCACGCGGCAGTTTCGCGTGGCTCGCAAGGCCTCGCGCAATTTGGCTCGGATTTTCTCCTCATCAAAGTAGGGAACTGCCAGGTCTATGGGGCTCGGCTTCATAGAGAAGATAAATCGTGCCCCTATCCTCTCGGCCATCGCCGGGATGTTCACCCACGGCGACATGGAGACCCGGCGCAAGCGTGGGATTTGCTCCACGATGTGCCACCGTTTATCTAGGGGCTCACAGCAGCCATAGCAATTCAGGCCGAAGCGCTCTAAGATCGGCAACTGATAGGCGAAGACGAACTCGGCGAACATTTTTGGCGAGATGAGAACCGTCTCCTGGCTCTCCGCGAAGCCCCACATGTCGCAGGTACGCACCCGGCCTGCGAAATCCGGCTGCGGCAATTCGTGGCTCCAGCCGAAGCCTCCGGAGCCGACATAGGTGCCATCGTTGTTCAAGCTCAAGAGCCCTTTTTCTTCCAGGAAATCCAGCTTGGCCAGATGCCCGTCGCGCAGGAAGGCCATGAGACGATGAAGTTCTCGGGGACGCTCTACCATGTCATACATGACCTGCTCCATGCCGCGCAGGTTTATCAGCGTCCACGTCATACCCAATGACCACCACCACGAGGTTTTCAGGCGCACGGTCAACAGATCGCCCAGGGTCTCGTTCGCCACTGCCAACACGCGGGCTGTGGCCGCTTCATCCACCGTGATCTGCGGGAACCGCAGCCGGAGGAAATCCTGTTGATAGTCCTTGAGCGGTGGGTCCCATCGGTAAGCGCCCCCGTCGTGGCCGCCGATTTTCGTCTCGTGCATGCCCCAGTCGCTCTCGGTATAGACATGAGGCACGTTGAAATAAGGCTCAATCACGCGGTCATCTCGCATCTCGCTGCCCCAGAATATCTCCTTGCGCAGCGTCATCTCCCACTGCCGGGCCAATTCCCCCCGGCATTGCAGGTCTTGCGGCCTGATGATCTCGTTCCAGCCGTTCTCCGGGTCGCAGAAGATGAGCGGGCGCGTCGGTTCCAGGGCATTGTGCCGGTACCAGAGATCGCGCTTCTCTTGTTCTATGGGGCGCGCTGCCAGTTCCGCCACCCGGCTGGCCAAGGCGCGGAGTACAGATCGGTCTGCGGCGGTCATCGTCACATCGCCCGTGACCGTGCCCTGAGTGCTGAGAGTAGCCTGTGTCTGGTCAATCATGCTTTGTGCCTCTCTTCTCTGATGAATTTGCTGCCTAAAAAGCCCAGCGCCAGGCACGCGAGAGCAGTCAGGCCGAACATCGGGCGGATGCCTATGTTCTCTGCCAGGACTCCGCTCAGGCCGGGGCCGGCGAACATGCCGATCGCGTACACGGCCTGGTGCAGACCCATCGCCGTGGTACGCTCCGCGTCTATGACGTAGCGAATGCTCATGCCCATCAGCACGGGGCCGCCAATACCCTGCGACAAGCCAATACAGACCTGTGAAATGAAGAGAAACGGCAAGGATGGGGCCAGTGCCGCTATCCCGATTCCCAGGGAGAGGGCCCCGAAAGAGAGGTAAGCCAAGGCTCGCGCGCCGATGCGCCGGACAATGGCGGTGGTCGCCAGGTTACCCAACATGAGCACGGCGATATTTACGCTGACCATCAGGCTCTGCGTCATGTCTGTTGCTCCCAATTGCTTACCAAGGACGGGCAGGAATCCGAACGTAGCGGCCCAATTCGCATATTGGCTGACCAGGGCGAGGAGGGCAGGAAGGAGCACGTCCCGGCGGGTAACGAGGCGGCCAAGATGCCCTACCGATGGCCGCTGAGGGGGACGCCGTTTCTCTTGGGCAAGGAGCACCACAAGAATGGCGAAGGCCGCCGCGCCAGCGGCCAGAAAGAAGGCCAGAGGGTATCCGCCGACCCTATTGAGTGGGCCGGTCAAACTGGTTGCCGAGATGCGTCCCACCTGGCCGACGAAATTCAGGATGGCAGTGGCGCGCACCGCGTCTTGCGGCGGGAAGAGGCTGCTGAATACTGCCACCAACGGAACCCAAGTACCTGCGCCCAAGCCGGTAATGGCGCGCCCCAGGATCAAACCGTTGACATGATCGGCCTCGGCCATGACCCACGCGCCCAAACCGGCGAGGGTGATACCTATGATGATGAATGGTTTACGCCACCCCAGCCAATCGGCGGCGATGCCCAACGGCAGCCGGATGACTGCCTGCCACAGGCCGTACATGGAGAGCACCACGCCGACCAGGGCCAGGTTTTCGGTTTTGCTCTCCGCATAGGTGGGCAATGTAGGCACGTACAGATAGAGGGATAGCCAATACAGGAAGACTCCCACGCTGTATAGGCCGATGGTCAGATGCCTGCTGCTGCGGACAACAATGTGGGGAAGGGCGGCGCGCCCTGCGGAGGTCTCGCTCATGTGGTTGGGTTTCTTGCTTGCGGCTCCATGTTGCGACGTGATTCAGTTTACCACACGCCCCGATAACGGTCAATAATGTGGCGTTTTCTTCTTTTCTCTTCACTACTTGACAAAGAATCTCCTTCATGGTACAATCGTATTACGATAACGAGGAATGATACTATGATTCGTGATTTCTTTCTTGGTTTCATCAAGATTCATATCCTCTACCATGCTGCGCGAGGGCCGGTCTATGGCTTTGACCTGATCCGCGAACTGGCGCGTCACGGCTATAGCCTCAGCCCGGGCACATTGTACCCTGTGCTTCATAGTCTGGAACGCCAAGGCTATCTCAGCGTTGATAGGCAGGTGGTGAACGGCAAGGTGCGCAAATACTACATCGCCACCGAGCGGGGGAAAGTGGCCCTCTCCGAAGCGTATGCCAAAGCGCGCGAACTGATGGCTGAAATCAGCCACGACGACGAAAACCCTGCCGCTGGATTAACATAACGGGGCCTGCCGAGCCGCTGCTGTTGGGGGCGAAGCGCATCGCTTCGCCCTTTCTTTTCCCCGGTGGTGCCGGTTTCAGGGCAGGATGAGGGCAAATGCTAGCAGCCCTCCCCCGCTTCGCAGGGATGGGGGCCAGCGGGCACTACAGGAACTCGCCTCCATAAAAATATGGGACACGCCTTGTGAGATGCCGCGCTTGCCGCTTGAGGCTGGACCAGGTATAATTTAAGGTATGGAACTTCCTATCGGCGCGACCCTAGGCCCCTACCAGATCACCGGCCTCCTCGCCAGGGGAGGCCAAGCCGATGTGTATCGTGCTCATGAGCCGGAATATGAGCGCGATGTCGCCATCAAAGTATTGCCGGAAAATCTGGCGACAGAAGAGGGCTTCATTGACCGCTTTCGCCGCGAGGCGCGCCCTGTCGTCCGTTTGCATCACACCAACATCGTACAGGTGCATGATTTCGCCTGCGAGGGCGGTGTGTGCTACATCGTCATGGAATACGTGCCCGGGCCAACGCTTCAGCAGCGGCTTCAGGAAGCACGGGACAGGAACAAAAGTCTCCCTTTGGGGGAGGCGGCGCGGGTGGTGCGAGCGATCGGTTCGGCATTGGATTATGCTCACCGCCAGGGCGTAGTGCATGGGAATCTGAATCCTGCCAACATCATCTTCAACGCCGACGGCGAACCGGTGCTGACCGATTTGGGCATCGCCCGCATGGTGGAGGGGACAAGGTTCGCGGCCGCTCGCACGCTCCTGGGCAAGCCTGCCTATCTGTCGCCGGAGCAGTGCCGCGGCGAGAAGGCGTCCGCTGCCGGTGATCTGTATAGCCTCGGCGTCATCCTATATGAGATGGTGACGGGCCGCGTTCCCTTCGTGGCCGATACGCCGACCGGCGTCCTCTTCAAGCAGGTCAGCGAACCGCCTCCGGCTCCTCGCGCCTTTCGGCCCGATCTTCCGTCCGCGGTGGAACAAGTGATCCTGAAGGCCCTGGCAAAGGTTCCCGGCGAACGCTATGCTTCCGGCGCGGAGATGGCCGAGGCGCTGGATAGTGCGTTGCGCGCCGGCGCAGCGGAGGCCGCCGCCACCTTGGCGGGAGCGGCGGCGGCCGCAGGAGTGCTGGTGGGGCGCGCGGGCATGGCCGCAGGGACACAAAGGCCTGGAGGAGAGGTTCCATCAGCAGAAGCGCAACCCCCGGTCATGCCGAAGACCAGCCTGAGCGCCAGCATTGACGCGTTTCTGGCCTCGCTGTTCGGTGAGAAAGGGCAGCAGAAAGAAGGGGGTGGGCGCGGCTGGTGGGCACAACTCCTGGCGCTCCTGGGCACCGCCTTCGCCCTCATCCAGTATATCTTGCAGGTGTTTGATTTAGTTAATCGTCCTCTCGCGCCTCTGATTCGCGCCCTTCCCTACGTGGTTGTCGTTGTCTTGTTGGGCGGGGTTGTCTCCTCTGCCCTCGTCCTGGTGCGTCCGTCACCGAGGAGGCAGAAGCGCATCGCCGGCGGCGCGCTGTCGCTCATCGCCGTTGCCTCGCTGACGTGGGGCGGCTGGACTTACTACAACGTGACCAAGCCGCCGAAGGGCATCATTGTTCTGGTGGCCGATTTTGCGGCCCGGAAGGCAACCAAGGGCGCGGATTGGGGTGGTTACATCTATCGGCAGGTAAAGAATGACGTCGCGCGTGTGGGCCTGGGCGAAAGCGTAGAGGTGCGGCGCATCTTTGAGGAATATGACACTTCCGAGCAAGCACGAGCCCGCGGCGAGGCGCAAAAAGCAACGATCGTTCTCTGGGGCTCGTACGATGACTACAACGTGAACCCGCATTTTGAACTGTTGCGCGCCGCCAGGCAATACGCGGGCACGTTGACTGCGCCCGAATTGAATCTGGTGGGCTTTGACCTTTACATGCGTTCCGGCCCCCAGGAAATGTCGTACATCGTTCTTGTCACGCTGGGCCTGGTGCGCTACGCGCAGAGCGACTACGCAGGCGCCAACGTTCTCTTTTCGTCGGCCATTGAGGCCGCGCCGGAAACCTCGTTGACTCAAGGCTTGGAGACAGCGTACTTCTATCGGGGGGTTGCGCGCCTGTACGCATACGAACCGCGCGATGGCGTCATTTCTGACTTTAAAGAAGCGGTGGCGCGTAAGCCCGACATGTATAAAGCCCACATGGGGCTTGCCATCGCCTATGCAAACTATTGCACGCCCACCCTCACCCTGGATGCTTCTTTGGCCGAGGCGCAGATGCTCGTCTCCATGCGCCCAAACGACAGCGAAGTTCGGCGCGTCCTGGGATGGGTCTATGTGCAACGAGATGAATACGACAAAGCGGTGGATGCTTATCAAGAGGCGATCCGGCTGGATGCTAACAACGCCAACGCCTACCTGGATTTGGGCGAACTCCTCTGGAAGATGGAGCGTAAAGACGAGGCCAAGGAGATGCAAGCGCGCGCCCTTGCCATCCGGCAAAAACAGGCCAAGGGCAAGCCTGAGGATAAAGCCGCCGCGCAGTACGATCTTGGCTACTCGCATTACTGGTTGGGCCAGTACGAACAGGCCATCGTCGCCTTCAAGGAGGCCGTGCGCCTTGCGCCCAACAACCCCTTCTATCATGAGATGCTGGGCAAGGCCTATTACTGGCAGGGGAAGCCCGCCGATGGCGGCCCCTCCACCCGCTTGAACGACGCCATTGCCGAGTATAAGATAGCCCTTGATCTCAATCCCAAGAGTGCCTGGATGCATTCGGTTCTGGCTTCCGCGTATGTGGAAGCAGGGCGTCAAGAGGATGCCTTGAGGGAACTGGAAGAGGCCGTGCGGCTGGACCCTTGCGATGCCCAGTCGGTCTTCCTGCTGGCGAGCCAGTACGACGTGATGGGACGGACAGGAGAAGCCGAGGAGACGTATCGTCGCCTTAGCCAGCTTAAGCCTACCATGACCATCGCCTGGCAATACCTAGCCGTGATGGCCAGCGAGCGTGGTGACCATGCCAGCGCGGTGGAGTATTATCGCGCCGGGCTGCGCGCCGACCCCAACGATGCCAATCTGCATTACGGCCTCGGTAGCAGCCTCTATGCTCTGGGCCAATATGAAGAGGCGGAGGCGGAATATCGCCGTACCACCGAGCTCCTGCCCGATGATGCCCGCTCGTTTGCCGCGTGGGGCGATGCCCTCGCACAACTGGGGCGCAGGGCCGAGGCTATTGCGGCCTATCAGAAGTCGTTGCAGCTGGATGCCACAGCATCTCTCACCTGGATGTCGCTGGGGTTGCAATATGAGTGGGAGCAGAACTGGCAAGAGGCAGAGAAGGCGTATGCCGAAGCGGCTAAGCTGGAGCCAGATGATGCGCTGATCCGTGCCGCGCATGGACGAATGTTGCAACTGCTCAACCGGTTAGACGAAGCGGCCAAAGAATACGAGATCGCGGTGAAACTGGCTCCCGACGAGTGGATGTACCGCGAAGGGTTGGCGCTTCTCTATGCTGCTCTCAACCGGCCCGATGATGCTCTGGCCGAGGCGGAAGCGACCGTCAAACTGAAGCCCGACAGCGCGCTCGCGCACCTGATCATCGCGGGAGTCAGCGAAGATAAGGGAGATAAGGCGCGCGCGCGGGCGGAATACGAATTGGCCCTGCAATATGCCGGCGAGAATGCAGGATTAAAGAAGTTGGCGGAGGATGGATTGAAGCGGGTAGGGCAGTGAGGTTATGCCGGGCCGACATACTGGATCACGCCGTAGCGACCACTGGTTAGCCATTGAGGATCTTCCAGAGCCAATGCTTCCGGCTGGCCTGGTGCCAGGCCCAATGCCAGTTCCGATTTGAGCGTGCGCAGGGCTACGAAAGGCGCGGGGAAGTAGCAGGCAACGCCGGCCAGGGGTGTTGTGAAAGGCCAACTCCGGTCCCCGACCAGGCGACGGTAATTGGCGTCGCCCTTGATGAAGATCAGGGCTGCCGGGGCTAAATTGCGCCGCAGGGCAACGGGTATCTCCCAAAAGGCCAAGGGAGCCGTCCAGAATAGGTCGGCGCGCATCTGCAAACGCCCCCTGCGTAGATGATCCTGCCAGCGGGCGGCCAGCATTCGCACCTGCCCATCTTCGTCGTCTGCCAGTGTAGCGATGGTGTCGTGCACATCCTTCGCCATCGCGTCGGATACGTAGGTCGGGTGCGCCTTCACGTGTAGGGTGACCTTTCCTGCGATGCCACAGGCAATAAGGTAGTCCGCGAGGCAAAGGTCGCAAACGATCTCAAACCCCGCGTTATCTACGATGAAACGAACGTCCGCGCCCCGTAGCGCGGCCACTTTTTGCGCCACGAGGGGGGTATCATCCGCCAGGATATTGGCCTTCTCGCGCTGCATCTCCATGCGGCTGAGGTCGTGGCCTTCCGTGCCGGCAGGCCAGAGGCTCAAATCCATGCGATTGCCCCAGAGCCCATAGTAAGCCAGCAGAGCGAAGCGATCCGGTTCCCAGACGCTATTCTGGTTCACCCAGGCGTTGAGTCGCGCGCTCAACGGTCGCAAAGGTTCCCGCGCGGCCTGAAGCCCCGCGCGTTTCTGCGCGGCAAAGGGGTCCAGGTTATGGGTGGGGCCGGGCGAGAAGTAGCGCGTCGCTTCCAAGATGCGGCGATAGAAGTAGGCCTCGGAGAAGTACCAGGGAATATCCAGCCAGCGAGAGCCTAGATAGGGATCCAGATAGCCGGCCCAGGCTGCCAGGTCTGGGCCTCCGTCATCACGCAGAAGCCGTATCCGCCCCTCAGGGAGTTCGGCGGCCAGCGACTCAAGTTCTTTGACGACCGTCATGGGAAAATCGTTCTCGGCGATCGCGAGGCGGGCAATGTCAGGAAGGCGCACGACGATGGTGTTGTAAGCGAAGGTGCCCTTCTCGGAGTTCATGAGCGGTGGAGGGAGCGGTTCCGGCGGGCAAGGGGCTTGTTGGGTCAAAGGGCTTTACCTCCGTCGTTTTCGGCCACGCCGCCAGTTTGCCGGGGAAGGGGCAGGCGTTGGTATGAAGTTTGGCATAGGGATATTATAATACGCAAAAGGCACAGGAGGCAATCATGCGCATCACCGATGTCAGGACGGCTGCGGTGCAGGGAAACTTTGAATGGGTCCTCGTCCGGGTCTATACCGACGAGGGGTTGGTGGGGTTGGGCGAGTGTTACTGGGGCGCAGGGGTGGAAAACAGCGTGCATCACCTGAAGCCCCTGCTGGTGGGAGAAGACCCGCACAACATAGACTGGCTGTATCAGAAAATGGTGCGCGGGATGTCGGGGGCCGGCTCCACCGGCGGCGCGATGGTAGCGGCCATCAGCGGCGTGGAACTGGCTTTGTGGGACCTTAAAGGCCAGGCGTTGGGCACACCGATCTACAACTTGTTGGGTGGTCGCTACCGCAAGCGCATCCGCGTGTATGCCGACTGTGGCCACGGCGCGGAGCCGACGTCGGCATCGTGGGCCGAGAAAGCAAAACAGGTCGTTGCCGAGGGGTTCACGGCCATCAAGTTTGACGTGGATAACATTGACCCGGAGCGATTCGGTGATCCGTACCATGTGAGCGTTACCGGGCAACGGGGATGGCTGGAAGGCCAACAACAACCTCTCTCCAATCGCGAGTTGGACCTGATAGTCAGGCTGGTGGGAGCCGTGCGTGAGGCCGTAGGCCCCGATATTGATATCGCGGTGGATTGCCACTGGAATTACAACACGCGCGATGCCATCAGGCTGGCGCAAGAATTGGCCCCGCTCAAGTTACTGTGGCTAGAAGACCCCACACCGCCCGACAACGTAGAGGCGCTGAAGCGGGTGACGGATAACTCGCCGGTGCCGGTCTGCTCCGGCGAGAACCACTATACCCGCCACGGGCTCCGTTCCATGATCACTACGCAGGCGGTGGATATCGTGCAACCCGACATCCCGAAGACGGGCGGGTTGCTGGAGGCCAAGAAGATCGCCGACCTGGCGGACATCTACTACCTCGCAATGGCCGCGCACAACGTCTCCAGTCCCATTGCCACCATGGCCGCTTGCCATGCTTGTGCCACCATGCGTAACTTCACCGTCCTGGAGTTCCACGCGCAGGACGTGCCCTGGTGGAACGATCTGGTAGCGGGAGGCCAACCTCTGATTCAGGGTGGCTACATCACGTTGCCTGAGGGGCCCGGTTTGGGCATCGCCCTGAACGAGGAAGTGGCGCGGGCGCATTTATCGGAGGGGGCGACGTTCTTCGGATGATGGGTATTGCGGTCAGTCGCTACGGTTCGGGCGCGTTGGGCGGTTCCACATGAATCACGACCCGGCTCAGATGCGGCACTCGGCTGCGCAGGATGCGCTCTACCTGTTCGGTCAGGGTGTGGGCGTCGGTGATGGCCGCGTTACCATCCACCGTGCAATGGAACGAAAGGGATAGTTCGTTGCCCACACGGCGCACGGCAACTTCGTGGGGTTTGCAGCGGAAGCCCAATTCCGCCGACACCTCGTGCAAGGCGGCCAGGGCTTGTTGCTCATCTGCCGGCGTCGCCCGATAGGTCGCCGTGGCCTCGCCGGTCGGTTCTATGTGGGTTACAACCCTTTGGATTTCAGGGAGGGCCTGGCGCAACATGCTCTCAAAGCGGGCCGCCTGCTCGTGGGCCTCGGAGACGCTGAGGGCTTCGCTGACATCCAGGTGCATCTCTGCGGAGAGGTCGCCCATGACGTCGTAGAGGCGTATGCTGTGGGCGCTCAGGCCCAGTTGGGCAGCCAGCAGGCGGATCGTATCCAGCGTCCCTTCATTTTTAGAGCGAACCGGGTCTATGTGCACCACCACATCCGTGCCGGGCAACATTCGGCCTACGGAGGCCTCTACCGCCGTGGCGATGTCGTGTGCCCGTTCCAGAGATGTATCGCGGCCCACCGTCACCGTCAGATCGGCGAAGGCCTCCGGACCACTGCGTCTCACCCGCACCTGTTTGACCTCCAGTACCCCCGGCACCCTGGCGGCATCGGCTACTTCATCGCGTAAGCCGGCAGGCACGCCGTCCAACAAGGCAACGACGGTGCGTTTTCCGAGTTCTGCGCTCACATAGACGACGATCCCTGCCACGGCCAGGGCGGCCAAGGCATCGGCCTTTGCCAACCAGGCCAGGCCTAGCCACTCCGACAGGCGCACGAACAGGAGGCCGGCGAGAACCACGCATGAGGACCAGACATCGGTGGTGAAGTGCAAGCCGTCGGCCTCCAACGCCTGGCTCTGATGCTTCTTGGCCACTCTGGATAGGGCACGCGAGAGGAAGAAATTCGCCACGATAGATGTGGACATCACGAGAAAAGCCCAAACGTTTGCCTCAATCTCCACACTCTTGAAGAAAAGACGCTGGATCGCCTCGTAGATGATCCAGACGCAAGTGACAAGGAGCAGGAACGTCTCAAAGAGCGCGGAGAGGTTCTCTACCTTGCCGTGGCCGTAAGTATGTTCGCGGTCTGCGGGACGGCCCGATATGCGCACCGCCAGGAAGGTCATGGCCGCCGCCGCCAGGTCTAGGCCGGAGTGCAGGGCCTCGGATAAGATGCCGAGGCTGCCTGTCATGAAGCCCACGATCAGCTTCAACGCCGTGAGGAAGACCGCGACCAATACCGAACTAAGGGCCACCAGCCGCTTTTCGCGGTTCGCCTGGAGGCGCGCATCTTCGTTGCCGGACGTAGCCACTATCAATTGCCTCCCCTGTAAACAGATCAGGTAGCGGGGGCTCCGCTACCTGATCTCCATTGGTCTGCTCAGCCCGCTTTGTGCTTAGCTGCCCGCAACGTGTTCTGCAAGAGCATGGCGATGGTCATAGGGCCGACGCCTCCCGGCACCGGCGTGATGGCCGCCGCCACTTCCTTCGCTTCGTCAAAGGCGACGTCGCCCACCAGGCGGTAACCGCTCTTGCTGGTGGGGTCGTCCACCCGGTTCACGCCCACGTCTATGACGACGGCGCCCGGCTTTATCCAATCGCCCCGTACCATCTGTGCTTTACCGATGGCGGCTACCAGGATGTCGGCCTCGCGCGTTACGGAGGGAAGGTCGCGCGTACGAGAATGGCAGACGGTCACCGTGGCGTTGCGCCCGATGAGGAGGAGGCTAACCGGCAGGCCGACGATGTTGCTGCGGCCCAGCACAACCGCCCGCGCGCCTTCTATCTTTACGCCACTGTGATCCAGCAAGGCTATGCACCCTGCCGGTGTGCACGGCACGAAGAGCGGCTCGCGTCCCTTCATCGCCAGACGCCCGATGTTGACGGGGTGAAAGCCGTCCACATCCTTTTCAATGCCGATCGCGTTGAGGACGGCCTCTTCGTTGAGGTGGCCCGGTAGGGGCAATTGCACCAGGATACCGTGGATGGTGGGGTCGGCGTTAAGTTGGCGCACCAGGCCCTCTACTTCCGCTTGAGTGGCGGTGGCAGGGAGTTTGTGCCCTACGGAGCGCATCCCGACCTCCTCGCAGGCGCGGCCTTTCATCCGCACGTAGGTTTGCGATGCCGGGTTATCGCCCACGAGGACGGTGGCTAGGCCGGGGACGATGCCCGTGCGGGCCTTCAGGTCTGCCACCTCATCCTTGATGCGGGCGCGGATCTCTGCGGCAACTGCCTGGCCGTCTATGATGGTAGCTGTCATGTTGGACTCCGTTTCTGCTGTGAAGGTTTGTCAGCCTACGCTGCCTGACACAAAGGCTAATGTGGGCTGTGGATTCAGGTTGCCAGGCCCGGTTTCTCGGCGTGCCAACGTAGATCGGCACAGGTAGGGCCATCGGGGAGCCAGATGGTCAGACGCATACCGCCTTCCAGTTCCAGTTCAATCTCCCACGGGGTGCGCCCGCCGAGAAAATCGCTCTTCAGCACCTCCGCGTCGGACATGGAATGCGGTACCAGGATGGTCATTTTGCCGCCACGGACCGTCAGTTCCATCGCATCCTGGCTTGCGCCCTGCGCCGCTAGCCCTTCCATGTGCGGGTTGGGTTCGCCGATGAATGAATCCAGCAAACTGTAACGTCTCATGATTTCCCCCTTAGACCCCCACCGCCTTATCCCTTTTCCCCGCTATGCGGGAGGTGAGAGCCGGACGTTCACATTCAACCGTTGTATTTTTCCGCCACACCTGCCAGGGCTTCATCTTGCTGCTGGGGTTGTTGCTCCGGTTCCGGCGCGGAGGGTGCCGGAGGCGGGACGGGCCGCGATAGAAACTCGTCAATGGCGGCGGCCGCGCGGCGTCCGGCGGCCATGGCGGTGACCACCAGGTCCGGGCCGGTGACGTTATCGCCACCGGCATAGACTCCTGGCACGCTGGTTTCGCCCGTAACGGGATCGGCCACGATCAGTCCCCATTTCTTCGTTTTCAGGTCGGGCGTCGTCTCGCCCAGGATGGGATCGGGCCAGTAGCCGAGGGCCAAGACGACGGTATCTACCTCTACGATGAACTCCGAACCTTTGATGGGCACCGGGCGGCGGCGACCGGAAGCATCGGGCTCGCCCAGCTGCATCCGGATACACTCCATTGCCCGTACACGGCCCTGTTCGTCGCCCAGGAAACGGATCGGCGCGGTGAGCCACTCAAAATGTGCGCCTTCCTCGCGGGCGAAGGTGCGTTCCTCTAGCTTGCCGGGCATCTCGGCTTCGGTGCGCCGATAATAGCAGGTGACGCTGGGTTCTATGCCGTCGCGATAGTGCTGTTTATAGACCACGCGCAGGGCAGAGCGCACGCAGTCCATGGCGGTATCGCCCCCGCCGATGACGGCGACTCGTGGCCCCACCTGGATTTCATCCCTCATGTTCTCCGGCAGATACTCCGGCGGGAGATTGGTCTTCATCAGAAAATCCGACGCCTGATAAATACCCTTCAGGTCTTCGCCGGGGACCTCAATCTTCGCGCCCACACCGGTGCCCGTGCCCAGGAAAACCGCATCGTATTGCTCCAGGAGTTGCGGTATCGTCACATCGCGGCCAACACGGGTGTTGCAGATGAAGCGGATGCCCAGTTCCTCCAGGAAGGTGATCTTCTCCAAGACGATGTCTCTGGGGAGCTTGAAGCGCGGGATGCCGTAGAAGAGAAGGCCACCGGGCCTGGGCATCGCCTCAAAGACGGTGACGGCGTATCCTCGTTTCACCAGTTCCTCGGCGCAAGCCAGGCCGGCCGGGCCGGAGCCCACCACCGCCACCATCTTCCCGTTAGGAGGTGCTACCTCCGGCAGCGGAAAACCGCCTCGCAGGTTTCGTTGATAGTCGGCCACGAAGCTCTCTAATTTCCCTAGATAGACCGGGTCGCTGGACTTTGCCAGCGCGCAGTGGCCTTGGCAGAGGATGTCTTGCGGGCAAACCCGACCACAGATCTCCGGAAAGTTGCTCGTCTCACGATAGACGTTGGCTGCACTATCAAAGTCGCCCTGGGCGATGAACCACATGGCGCGCGGGATGTCGTTGTGCAGGGGGCAAGCCGACATGCAGGGCTGCGGATCGGGGCATTGCAGGCAGCGCTCGGCTTCCCGGCGCGCGTGCTCGGCATCGTAGCCGATGTAGGCGGGCGCGAAATCTTTGATCCGTTCCTCCGGCGGCCGCTTAGGCACCGGTTGGCGGGGAATCCTTCGCTTGGCCTTGCGGTCAATATCCAGTTCGGCGGTGCGATCGTTTTTGGACTTCACGTTGGTCATCAGGACTCTCCACCTCCATCCACCGTTTCCGCGGGGTGATATCCGCATCACCCTTGCTGACCGGCGGCGATCGACGTCTTCTTATCCGCTACCAGGACTGCCTGGTTATCCTGGTAAGGCACAAGGCCGAGGCCCTCCAAATGTCGGGCAATCACGGCAGGTGAGATGCGGGATTCGTCATATTGCACAACGATCTGGTGAAGCGTCGCACTGGCCAGCACATCCACCACGCCGGGGAGTGCCCTGAGGGCATAGGCGGTGGACTCGGCCTTGCTATAGGTATCCATCGCCGGCAGGTGAAATGACTGTTGGATCATATGAAGCATCCTCCCATACGATGCCAGCGTATCACAATTCACCGGCCCAGGCCATGATATACATCAGCCTACTTCGTGCAGTATATCACGAGAGGGGATGACTGTCAATCAACGAGGAGGCTGCTCCCATCAAGACGAACAGGAGCGAGGGTCATGAGATTAATCGCACGAACTTGTGGCGCCCCACCTGGAGCACCTGCGTCCCGTCGGGCTGCACCGTTTCCTCAATGCTTTCTACGCGTTTACCGTTCAGATGCACTCCACCTTGCTGGATCAGGCGGCGGGCATCGGACTTGCTCTTTGTCAATTTCAGCTGTGCGATGAGGTCCACCACGTTTATCGGCCCGCTCAAATGGTGTTCCGCCATCTCGGCAGGTAGCTCCCGCTCCTGATAAACGGTGCGGAAGTGCACTTCCGCCGCTTGCGCTGCCTCGTCACCGTAGAAGATGCTGACGATCTCGCGCGCCAGCATCATCTTGGCATCGCGCGGGTGCAGGTCGCCTCTAACGATGCGGCTCTCTATATCCGCGATCTCCGCTGGTGTCCAGCGGGTAACCAGGTTCATGTAGTTCGGCATGGCGTGGTCGGGAATGCTCATGACCTTGCCGTACATCGTCTCCGGCGGCTCCGAGATGCCGATGTAGTTACCACGGCTTTTGCCCATGCGGATGTAACCGTCGGTGCCGACCAGGATGGGAAGCGTGATGACGACCTGTGGGCGCTGGCCGTATGCTTCCTGCAACTTGCGCCCGGCCATCAGGTTGAAGAGCTGTTCGGTAGCACCGATCTGCACGTCCGCGCGCAGTGCGACCGCGTCGTATCCTTGCATGAGCGCGTACAAGAACTCGTGCAGCCAAATAGGATCGCCTTGGGCATAACGCTTGGCGAAGTTTTCTCGCACCAGAAACTGCTGCACCGTGAAGTGAGACGCCAGCTTGATGACATCGGCAAAACTGAGGGGCGCGAGCCAGTCGGCATTGTAGCGCACCTCGGTACGCTCCGGGTCCAGTACACGGAAGGCCTGATCGGTGTAGGTGCGCGCGTTGGCCGCTACCTCTTCCGGTGTCTTTTGGGGTCGTGCCGAATCGCGGTCGGACGGGTCGCCGATGAGCGCTGTGAAACTGCCGATGAGGAAGATGGCATGATGGCCCAGGTCCTGGAACTGTCGCAGTTTGCGCATAGGGACCGTGTGGCCTAACGTCAGGTCAGGGGCCGAAGGGTCCACCCCCAGATAGACCCGCAAGGGGCGCCCCTCGGCGAGTCGTTCACGCAGTTCTCTTTCCATCGTGCGGCGGATCTCGTCGTCGCCATACTCCACGCCCCGCATGAGGATGGCGATCTGTTCATTAATGGAAAGCGTCATGGCATCTCCTCAACAGCCCACCAGTGCGGCAATTTGCCTCCTTGCCCTCATATCATGAGAGCACGAAAGCATGGCGGGATTGTATCGCGAAACAAAGAGGCTGTCAACACTGCTGACCGGTGTTCAAGCGTGAATTCGGACGGCGAGGCGAAGGCTTGACTTTTCAGGCAGGCTATGCTACACTGAAGCCATCTGATGGGGAACCTCTCCAGTCTGATGGGAGGGGTGGGTAAGCTGCCTTGTATTGCGTTGATCTGCGCGCGCGTGCGCATCACCGTTTGTATAAGTGAGCGCAGTCCGGACTGCGAGAGTTCTGACGCGCCACGGAAAGACTAGTAAACCACTAGTCTTTTTTGTTGTTAGAGAAGGCTACTCCGCTGAGATTGTATAACAGGAAAATCTAATGGTCACCGCGTGGGATGGACGCCTGCCCCATGGCGTAGCCGACATCTTCGGGATTGATGCTGCCCGCCACATTGCTTTGCGCCGCGCTTTGCGCGAGGTGTTTACCTCTTGGGCCTATCAGGAGGTCATACCGCCGACTTTTGAGTACGCCGACACCCAAGCTACGGAGTTAAGCCCCCAACTGCGCGAGGAGATGTATCGCTTTGTGGACCGGGATGGTCGTGCCTTGGCATTGCGGGCAGATTTGACCGTTGCCACGGCGCGGATCGTGGGAACGCGCCTCTATGACCAACCGCTTCCTGTCCGCCTCTTTTATGTGGGTCACGTTTTCCGCCATGGGGAACCGCGCGCCGGGCGGCAGCGGGAGTTCACGCAGGCAGGCATTGAGCTGATCGGCGCGGGGAGTGCCGAGGCGGATGCTGAGGTGCTGGCCCTCGCGATCACGGCCTTGCAACAGGCGCAGATCCCACGTTTTCAGTTGAACGTTGGACATAGCGGCTGGTTTCGTGCACTCTTGGCCTCTGCCGGGATAGGCGGTGCCGCTGCCGAGAGGCTGCGGGTGGCTGTGGATCGCAAAAGCAAGGCTGCGCTGGCCGAAGCCGCCGCTTCGTTGCCGTTGAGCGAGGCCGTACGGGCTGCCCTCCTGGCTACGCCTGGCCTGAGCGGTGGCCCAGAGGTGTTGCAGAAGGCTGCTTCTCTTGCGCCTGATGGAGAAGCTCGGGCGGCCATCGCGCGCCTGGAACAGGTCTATGCATTGATGGCTCGTAAGGGGTTGGAAGGTTACATCGCTCTGGACCTGGGCGAGGTTCGCGGTATGCAGTATTATACGGGCATCCGTTTTGAGGCTTTCGCGCCCGGCTTAGGTGTACCGCTTGCTACCGGCGGGCGATACGATGGTCTCCTGGCGCGTTTCGGCCCATCGTTGCCGGCGGTCGGTTTTGCATTGGAGTTAGAACGTTTGCTTTTGGTGCTGAGTCCCTACAACCTTCCGGCTGTTGCCATCGCGCCGCATGTCGTCGTGGCCGCGGGTGCGCCACCAGCAGCATGGCCGCTGTTGCAAATGGCGCGCCGCCACGGTTGGCGTGTGGAAGAGGATGTCTTAGGGCGTGACCGCGAAGCTCTGTTAGCCCATGCGCAAGCACGTGGAGCCCAAGCCGTCTGGTGGTGGGATGGTGAAGATAGGGTGCAGGTGCAGATGATGGGAGAACCGACGGCGCGGCACCTGACGTTGGTGGAGCTGGCGCGCGACCTTGAAGGCGCACCGAAGTCTGATAGGAGCATGTGATAGTACAATGGCGGGTCTTACCCTCGCCTTGCCCAAAGGGCGGCTGTTGGGCCCTGCGGTGGCATTGCTGGCACACCTGGGTTATGATGCATCTGCGTTGGATAATGGCTCGCGCAGGTTGATCCTGGACGACGCCACAGGTCAGTTGCGCTACATTCTTGCCAAGCCGGACGACGTGCCGGTCTATGTGGAGTATGGTGTGGCAGACCTGGGGATCGTTGGGCAGGACGTGCTACGAGAGCGTGAGCCCGATGTGTATGAGCCGCTGACGTTGGGATTTGGTCGTTGCCGCCTGGTGTTGGCTGCGCCACGGGATCGCGCCCACATCAACCTGCGGCTGGAGCCGGTTCTTCGTATAGCGACCAAGTATCCTCGTCTGACCAGCGCTTACTTCCAGCAGCGGGGAATGGCCGTGGAGATCATTCGCCTGTCGGGGTCCGTGGAACTGGCCCCTGCCACCGGCTTGGCGAACTTGCTCGTGGACGTGGTGGATACGGGCCGTACGTTGCGCGAGAACGGCCTTGTAGAGGTGGAAACACTCTTGCATTCGGAGGCGACATTGATTGCCAACCGTGCGGCCTTCAAGTTGCGCATGGCAGAGATAGGGTTACTGGTGCAAAATATGGAACGCGCCACGCGCGAAAGAGGGGGCGGAGGTCTCCGTGGCTGAACCACTGTTGCGCATCTATGACGACCCTGGCGAGGCCCGCCGTACCATCCTGCGCCGCGCCCTTTGGGAAGAATATACTGTGCCGGAGGCGGTGCGAGCAAACATCCGGCGCGTCATGGGCAAGGACCTTACGCCGGTAGAGGCGGTTGCTCTCATCCTTGCCGATGTCCGGCAGCGGGGCGACGCGGCGGTGCGCGAATGGACGCAGCGGGCCGATGGCCTGGCCATTGGCGATCTGGAAATATCTCCTGCTGCCTGCCGGGCTGCCCTGGATGGCTTGGAATCCGAATTGCGCCACGCTCTGGAACTTGCCACCGAACGAATCGCCTGCTTTCATGAACGGCAGCCCACAAGTTCGTGGGTGGATTTTGACGATGATGGCGCGCTGGGCCAGATAGTGCGCCCTCTGGCACGTGTAGGGCTTTATGTGCCGGGGGGGACTGCTCCTTTGCCTTCATCACTTCTTATGACGGCCATCCCGGCGCGGGTGGCAGGCGTGCCGGAGATCATCGTCTGCACGCCACCGCAGCGACCCGACGGAGGCGTGTCCCCTGTCGTTCTGGCGGCGGCGGCTATCGTGGGCGGGGTACGCGTTTTTCGCATCGGTGGCGCACAGGCGGTGGGCGCGCTGGCCTTCGGCACCGAGTCGGTGCCGCGAGTAGATAAAATCTGTGGCCCCGGCAACCTGTTCGTGACCCTTGCCAAACGGCAGGTCTATGGTGTGGTCGGCATAGACGGCCTGCCCGGCCCAACGGAGACCATGGTGATCGCCGACGATGCCGCCAACCCTGCTTGGGTGGCCGCAGACCTGCTGGCACAGGCAGAACATGATGTGCTGGCTTCTGCCATCCTCATCACTCCCTCGCGCGCGTTGGCGGAGCAGGTGCAGGTTGAGATCGCACGGCAAATGGAGGAATTAGGTAGGGCAGAGACCATCGCCGCGTCGTTGGCCGGTCGGGGGGGCATTGTGCTGACAACGAATCTGGCCGACGCGATTGACCTCGCGAACGAGTATGCGCCGGAGCATCTCTGCCTTCTGGTGCGGGAACCTTGGCAGTGGGTAGGGCGGGTGAAGAATGCCGGTGGTGTTTTCGTGGGCGATTTTTCCTACGAAGTCTTGGGCGATTATGTCGCCGGGCCAAGCCACGTGATGCCGACGGGCGGCACGGCCCGCTTCGCCTCTCCTTTGAGCGTGGCCGATTTCGTGAAACGCATCAGCCTCGTTGCCCTGACGCCGGAGGAAGGGCGACGGCTTGGCTTCGCTGCTGCCAAGCTAGCCGAGGCGGAAGGGTTGAGCGCACATGCAGCAGCGGCACGACGACGTGGAATATCGGGATAGGGCAAGATATGAGCCAGGTTAGTGTGGGGCAGAGTTGCGATGTGGAGGCGTTGCTGCGCCCCGATGTGGCAGCGATGGAAGAATACACGCCTATCCTGCCATTTGATGTGTTGAGCGCGCGGCTCGGCTTACCGCCGGAGCGCATCATCAAATTGGATGCCAACGAGAATCCTTACGGGCCTTCGCCCAAAGCTATCGCGGCCCTCGCGACCTTCCCCTATCACAATATCTACCCCGATCCAGAGCAGACCGCATTGCGGGCCGCTCTCTCGCAGTACCTGGGCATCTCTGCCGAGCGCATCCTGGCCGGCGCGGGGGCCGATGAACTGCTGGACCTCATCTGCCGCCTTTTCCTCTATCCCGGCGATGCAGTCATAGTCTGCCCGCCGACTTTCGGCATGTACCGCTTTGACGCCTTGATCCAGAGTGCAAGGGTGATAGATGTCTTCCGACGAGACGACTTCACCCTTGATATGGAGGCGATAGAGAGACTCTTTATCTCACAGGATAGCACCTGTCTGCCCAAGGTCATCTTTCTGACCTCGCCTAACAACCCGGATGGTGGGCTGGTCTCGCGTGCGGAGTTGCTGCGCCTGTTGCGTCTTCCGGCTGTGGTCGTTCTGGATGAGGCATACACCGAATTCGCGGGTGAATCGGCTTTGGATATGACCCGCGACCATAGCAACCTGATCGTCCTGCGCACCTTCAGCAAGTGGGCCGGTTTGGCCGGCTTGCGCGTGGGCTATGGGGTTTTCCCATCTGCCATCATGCGGCACCTGTGGAAGATCAAGCAACCTTACAACGTCAACACAGCAGCAACGGCGGCGGCCCTCGCCTCTTTGGACGATCTGGACTACCTGTTCGGCAATGTGCGCCGCCTGATCGCGGAGCGCGAGAGGTTGCAACAAGAATTGGGGCGCTTTGATTTTCTGCAACCCTTCCCCAGTCGGGCCAACTTCGTCCTCTGCCGCGTCGTCGGGCGTGACGCGCTCTCCCTTAAGCAAGCACTGGAGCGGCGTGGGATTCTGGTGCGCTATTTTGATCGCCCCGGCCTGCGATCTTGCCTTCGCGTCAGCGCGGGAAAGCCGGAGCACACAGACGCGTTGCTGGCAGCCCTGCGGGAGGTCTGATATGCGCTCTGGTAGCGTCCATCGTGTGACCGCCGAGACGGACATTGACCTGATGTTGGAACTGGACGGCCAGGGAATACATGAACTCGTCACGCCGGTGCCGTTCCTCAACCATCTTCTCAGCCATGTGGCGGTGCACGGCCTCTTTGACCTGCGCGTGAAGGCACACGGCGACCTGGAGATAGACGAACATCACACCGTTGAGGACATCGCCATCTGTCTGGGGCAGGCCCTGGATCGGGCCCTGGGTGAGCGCAAGGGCATCGTGCGCATGGGCCATGCCTACGTGACGATGGATGAAGCTCTGGCACGCGTGGTGGTGGACTTGAGCGGTCGCCCCTATGCCGTCATCCAGGCCGAATGGCGAGGTGAGATGCTGGGTACTCTCAGCACGCAACTCATAGCCCATTTCTTGGAGACGCTTGCCGTGCACGGGCGTCTCAACCTGCATGCACAGGTGCTTTACGGTGCGAATGATCACCACAAAGCCGAGGCATTGTTCAAAGCTCTGGGGCGAGCATTGAGCATGGCAACGCAATTGGACCCGCGACGCAGTCAGGTCCCTTCTACGAAGGGTACGTTGACCGCGTGAAATGAGCAACGAAATGTCACACGATGCACCCAGTCGATCGTTTCGCGACCCTGGCAGCCAGGAAGACGAGGAGATCTTCCTTCGTTTACTAGAACATAGGCTCAGAGCGGAGTTGGAAGAACGTAGCCAGCGACTGATAGACGAATATCCGCCCGATAAACCACCTCCGCCAGGCGAGGCCGATATGCAGCGAGTGTGGCAGCGCGAATTGGAGCTCATAGATGCCGTCTTGACCGCCTCTCGCGCCGAGCCGCTGGAAGAGTTGTTGCGTCGTTGGCTGCGCCGGGTACAGCGACGGGCAGTGGAGTTGGCCGCGCAGCCGCGCGACCATGCTCCCTATCCGCCTGAATACTGGCAGTGCGAGACAGATCGGCTCGTCCTCACCGACCTGTTGCGCCGATGGTGGGAGTGGCAAGGCGGGCCGCAACAACAAAAGACACAGGGGGATTGGTGAACCAAAATAGCACGGCTCGGCGCATTGTCAGCGGCGCGCTCGGCAAAGATGGCCGGATGTACGATTACCGAGCCATCTGGCTGGATGATGTCTTTGTTGAGCGTGCTACGTGGGGGCCAGGTGAGGCGGAACGGCTCGGCTCTGTGGTTATCGCAGATGAAGGCTATGTCTGGGTTCGTTTCTGGTTGCCCGATGACGACGCGGTGGCGACGCGCTTCTTTGACGCCGAGCTGGTGCCGGTAGGAACGTATGTAGATGTGACCATGCCTCTGCTCAGACGAGAGCAAGGTTACGAGACGTTGGACCTGTATCTGAGCCTGTGGATCATGCCGGACGGGCGCGTGACCGTGCTGGATGAACAGGAATTTGAGCGGGCCGTGTCCGATGGCACGTTGGCGCCCGGCGAGGTGAGGTGGGCAGAATATCACCTGCGGGAACTGACCGCAAAGATCGCCCGCGGGACTTTCCCGCCGCCGCTGGTGCGCAATCTCCGTCTGGAAAAACAGAAGGGAACGATGCACCAGCCTACGAGTTGAGTCAATGATCGCCATCCTGGATTATAGAGTGGGCAACGTACGCAGCGTGGAGAAAGCGCTGCAGAGGGCCGCGACAGAACGCAGCAATCAGAATGGTCTCCCTCCCGTGCCGATTGCGCTCACGGCGGATCATCAGGTGATATTGTCCGCAGCCGGTGTCGTCCTTCCCGGCGTGGGCGCGTTCGGTGAGTGCATCACAAACCTGCGCCAGGCAGGATTTGAGCCGGTGATACGCGAGGTCATCGCGCGCGGCATTCCTCTCCTGGGCATTTGCGTGGGGATGCAGATGCTCTTTGAGATCAGCGAGGAGATGGGGGAATGGCGCGGGCTTGGCATCCTGCCGGGGCGGGTGGTGCGCTTCCGGGGCGACCTGCGTGTGCCGCAGATCGGCTGGAACCAGCTCCATTTTGTGCGCGATGATCCGCTCGTTGCACAGGTGAGCGAAGGGAGTTACGCCTACTTTGTGCACTCATACTACTGCCATGCCGCCGAACCTGAGGACATCATCGCGACGACCGATTACGGCATCTCCTATGCCTCTATTGTCGGTCGCGGGCGCGTGTGGGGTATTCAGTGTCACCCGGAGAAGAGCCAGGCTGTGGGGCTACGTATTTTAGGCAACTTCTTGGCATTGGCAAAGGGCGATGGCGCATGATCATTTTTCCGGCGATTGACCTGCGTGGCGGGCGCGTTGTGCGCTTGCGTCAGGGTGAGCCTGAGGCGGAGATACATTATGGTGATGATCCGGCCAGCGTTGCGCGCCAGTGGGCGGAGGAGGGCGCGGAATGGCTGCATGTTGTAAACCTGGACGGCGCATTGGGGCATTCCGGCCATGAGGGCGCGGCTCTCAATTTGCGTCGTCTGGCCGAGATCCGGGCCGCTGTCTCGCTCCCCATCCAGTTCGGCGGTGGATTGCGCTCGGTAGAAGATATGGAACGGGCCTTGCATCTGGGCGCGAGCCGGGTGATCGTAGGCACGATTGCCGCGCGCCGGCCCGACATCGTCGTTGAGGCAATAGCGCGGTTCGGGCCGGAGCAGGTGGCCGTCGCTCTAGATGCGCGCGACGGCTACGTGGCCGTATCGGGCTGGCAGGAAGGAACCGGCCTGACGGCTCTCAGCCTGGCAAGAAGGATGAAAGCGTTGGGTGTGCAGCGGGTCATCTATACGGACATCGCACGCGATGGCATGCTCACCGGCCTGGATGCCGGCGCGGTGGCACAATTGGCCGAAAGTGCACAGGTGCAGGTTATCGCTTCGGGCGGTGTTGCCGGCCTGGAAGACATCCGGCGTTTGAAGGCTTATGAAGCGCGCGGCATTGAAGGCGTGATCGTGGGCCAGGCGCTATACACGGGGGCCGTGCGTCTGGCCGAAGCCATCGCGGTAGGCCGCTCCGTTCAGCCGGTAAAAGGATAGACGATGTTAGCCAAGCGCATTATCCCCTGCCTGGACGTGAAAGATGGGCGGGTGGTGAAAGGGATCAATTTCCTACAACTGCGAGACGCGGGCGACCCCGTAGAGCAGGGGCAGGTGTATGATGCTGAAGGGGCCGACGAACTGGTCTTTCTGGACATCACTGCCTCTCACGAGCGGCGCAACATCGTCATGCAGATGGTGCGGCGGGTGGCCGATACGGTCTTTATTCCGTTCACCGTGGGTGGCGGCGTTCGCACCGTAGATGATATGAGCGCGTTATTGCACGCCGGGGCCGACAAGGTAAGCATCAACAGCGGCGCGATCCGCAATCCGGAGACGATCAACGAAGGGGCCCGACGTTTCGGTAGCCAGTGCATTGTTGTCGCCATAGACGCCCGGCACGAGGGCATATCCGACCGTTTCCCATCAGGCTGGCAGGTCTATATAGACGGCGGGCGCGTGCCGACGGGCAAGGATGCCGTCGCCTGGGCACGCGAGGCGGAGGCGCGTGGCGCGGGCGAGATACTCCTGACCAGCATGGATACCGATGGCACACAGGCGGGTTATGATATATCCTTGACCCGCGCGGTCGCGTCCGCCGTGCGTATCCCGGTCATTGCCTCAGGCGGTGCAGGGGCTCTGGCGCATTTCTACGATGCGCTGACCGAGGGCATGGCAGAGGCGGCACTGGCGGCCAGCCTCTTCCACTATCGGCAACTTTCGGTGAGGCAGGTTAAGGATTACCTGGCCGCGCGCGGCGTTCCCGTGCGCAGGTAGCCCGGTGCGACAAATTGTGGAACTTTTTGGAGGTTTGCGATGCCAGTCATTCGTGCCGAAGAGGTCAGCAAACGACCGGTAGAAGATAGTGCGGCGAAGGGAACGTTCATACAGGAGTATATCACCGCCCGCAACGGCGCGCCAAACTTCGCCTTGCGCGTCTTTGAACTCCAGCCAGGTGGATACACCCCTTATCATGCCCATCCCTGGGAACACGAGAACTACATCCTGGAAGGGGAGGGCGAACTCGTCAACCCCGATGGCTCCGCAACGCCGCTGAAGGCAGGCGATGGAGCCTTCGTCCCGCCTATGCAAAAACACCAATATAGAAACACCGGCACAACGGTGTTCCGCTTCATATGCTGTATCCCTATCCAGGAAAACTGCGCGCCCGCACCGCTCCCCGATCAGAAATAAAACGCACCTCAGATAGAAATAGAAACGATCACGGGCCGGATTTTCGCCACAGGGATCATGGCAAACCAAAACCCTAAAGGTCTGCCGGACCTTTAGGGTTTTGGCTATTGAGATCAGGTGGGCAGCCGGTTCCCTAGCCCTGGTGCCGGGAACGTCGCCGCATGAAATCTACCCCTGCCAACATAACCATCGTGAAAGTCGCGAGGATCAACCCCAGGAATTGACCGGTGGCCGAGGTTAGGCCGGTTACAGGAAGAGTGGACGGAGCCGTTCGGGTTGCCTGCACCGTTGGCAGTTCCACCCGTGGTACCGAGGTCGGCGTGGCCGTGGCCAGCACGGGTGTCGGTGTGGCCGTCGGCGGGGCTCCGGTCATGGTGGCAGTAGGCGTCGCGGTCGGTGGCGTGCCGGTGACGGTCGCGGTAGGGGTAGCCGTCGGTGGCGTGCCGGTCACGGTAGGCGTCGGCGTAGCGGTGGGCGGAGAAACGGTTTCCGTTGGCGTGGCGGTAGGCAGCGCGGTGGTCTCTGTGGGGGTCGCCGTTGCAGGCGTGATAGCCTCTGTAGGCGTCGCCGTAGGAGCCGGAGTTTCCGTGGACGTTGGCGTCTCGGTCGGCGGGATGCTTGTGATGGTGGGCGTTGGTGTTTCGGTAGGCGGCATGGCCGTAGGTGTCGCGGTAGGCGTGGCTGTGAAGCAAATGAGCGGTGGTGGCGGCGGCGGTGTAGGGGTGAAGGTAGGTGTAGGCTCACCGGGATACTGCCCGAAATTCACATCTATTACCCGATGGCAGTCGGGCACGGTGACCACGCGGCTACCGGCGGTTGTGGGGGTGTATCCCTCCGGTTGTGTTATGGTGACGGTGTAAGTTCCCGGTGGCACGCTGAAGTAATACCAGCCGCCCCAGTTGGTGAGCGTCGTGCGGCCGTCGCTCAGAGTGACAAGCACTCCATCAATGCCCTCGGTCTCGCCTGCCCAGTTCTGGTGGATGCCGTCGCGATTTGTGTCAATGAAGACCCAACCCTCAATGCTGCCGGGTGCGCCCGGCGCACAGGTTGGGGTGGGCGTGGGGGTGGCCGGCGTTCCTGTTGCGGTCGGTGTGGGCGTGGGCGTCGCTGTAGCAGGGGGAGGCGGCCGGCGGGTGGGCGTATCGGTGGGCACGCCTCCGATCGGCGTCGGCGTGTTGGTCGGCGTATCCGTTGGCGTTGCCGTGAAACAGACGAGGATCGGCGTTGGCGTATCCTCCTGGAGAAGCGCGACGAGGTTATCTGAGGCATAGGGAACGGTGGTGGGAGAGCCATCGGCCCGCAAGATGGCAAGAGTGATAAGGAACGCACCAATGGCTAACCAAGCCATCATAATTGCCGCCCCTAGGAACGGGCGGCGCCGCGATGGCGCGCGAGAATCTGTTGCCTTGCTATCTGTGTTCACGCTGCCTCCTTACTAGCATGATGGGACGATCTCTCTTGAGATCATCGTCCTGAGTTCGCTATGCGGAGCGAGTTTCTCCAGGACTCGCTTACGAAAAGGATGAACGATTTACGGCACCGGGACAGGGGAACGACGCCCGATGAATTGAGGAAAAGATCATGTAAGTGGCCTCGCTAAGCATTATACACCCACCTTGCTACTTTGTCTATATTCACGCCGGGCAGTTCGCTTGAATCTGTATCTGGTCTATGGTACAATTAACAAAGATCAGATTTGTATAACGCCAGGCCGATCTTTTCTCTGGCGGGGAGTTTGCAATGACGTGGCACCGACGACATGAGAGCGATGAGGAACCACAAATTCGCTCTGAGACGAGTTGGATCTGGGCGGAAGGGATAGTCGGCCGGTGGCGGCCTCCCATGAGGATGGGCCATTTCCACCCTCCTACCGATGTGTATGAAACAGACGAGGGCGTTGTAGTCGTGGTTGAGATAGCGGGCCTGGACGAAGACGAAGTGGACATCTATCTTCAGAACCGCACACTCACCATACGAGGTACGCGCCGGGGGCCGGTAGGAAAGGTGACATACCAGCAACTGGAAATTCAGTACGGCGAGTTCCGCTCAGAAGTCTATCTTCCGTGGCCTGTGGAAGAGGATGAGGTAGATGCGCGCTATGAGAGGGGATTTCTGCTTGTGACGTTGCGGAAGGCCCAGGTCCGGCACGTGCCTATTACAAGCAAGGACCCTTAACGCATCATGAATCGGCACAAGGCCGAACATCTTATCGTGGCGCGGTGACACGATCGCGGCGGGCCTTCGGCGGCGTTGCGAACGATTGCCATCGGCTTAACCGCCGTGTGGAAGGTTTTTGCCGACCTGAGAACCTTACGTGACTTCTCTTGCTAGTTCTTATACGGAGGTTTGCTGTGCTCCTATTCGGACGCGAACGTTCAAAAGAAAAGGAATCATCTACCCTGGTACCGGTGGAGCAGTCAGAATCACGCGGTCCCAATATTCCGGCTGAATTGGCTATTCTGCCCTTGCGCAACGTGGTTGTCTATCCCATGATGTGGTTGCCCCTGACCGTTGGGCAGCCACGCTCCGTGCGTCTGGTGGATGATGCCCTCGTTGAGAACCGCATGGTGGGCCTGTTCACCTCTAAGAACCCCCAGATAGAGGAGCCGTCTCCTGACGAAATCTACCATATCGGCACGGCGGCCATTGTCCACCGTATGCTGAAGGCCCCCGATGGCACGATCCGGCTCATCGTCCAGGGCATTGAACGCATTCGCATTGACTCTTTTACCCAGACCGAGCCCTATCTGCGGGCAAAGGTGACGCCGATCCCCGACATCCTGGAGGAGTCCCTTGAGCTGGAAGCCCTCAGCCGGAATGCACAAGAGCAGTTCCGCCGTCTGGTGGCACTTGTTCCGCACCTGCCCGACGAGTTGCAGACTGCCGTGATGAATGTGGAGGATGCTCGGCAGTTGGTCTATCTCATCGCCTCTTCCTTGCGGATGGACTTGGCCGATGCCCAGTCCATCCTTGAGATTGCCAATGTGCGCGATAAGTTGATGAAGCTCAACACCCTTCTGGCGAAAGAGTTGGAGGTGCTGGAACTGGGACAGAAGATTCAATCCCAGGCGCAGGGCGAGATGGAGAAAATGCAGCGTGAGTATTTCCTGCGCGAGCAACTGAAGGCAATTAAGAAGGAACTAGGCGAAGA
>FWPU01000987.1_pt1 | contig 88857 bp, 74 predicted proteins | sample 2228361 | NCBI WGS metagenome assembly FWPU01 (sample SAMEA103939777, study PRJEB20133) | metagenome
TATCAAAGAACGAGAAAAAGGGCATAATCTCAAATGAATTAGGCCAAAACTATGCCTATATTTAAAAAATGTCTTATTTCAGAACAACTCTAATATATCTTGTTTAAACGGATTTTTTAACACGCCACATGGTTTTACGATAAAAATACCAACGCTTGTACCTCCAGCACAGGTATTCGAACCAGACAAACACCTTGCCCATGCAAAAAAGCAAACTCCTACAAAAGTACACTGCCTACGAGCGAGAAGTAGAGATCCTGCTGCGACAAATGGAAGCCTATAACGATGAGCAGCTCAATCGTCTGCCGGTAAAAGGCGGGTGGTCGGCCATGCAGGTAGCGCACCACCTGTTGTTAGTAGAGTCGTTGGCGTTGCGATATGTCCAGAAGAAGCTAGGATTTCAGCCAGTTTTGAAAAAGGCAGGAGCGGTGGAATGGCTCCGCTTGTGGGCGTTGTTGGTGTACCTCAACACACCACTTCGTTTCAAGGCACCTGATGCTGTTGGAGAGCAGCACCTGCCGGCCTCTATCACTTTGGCACAGACACAGCAGCAATGGGCAGACGTACGCACAGCTTGGCGGTCGTTTTTGGCACAGATGCCAGAGGAATTATGCGACAAGGCTGTGTTTCGGCACCCCTTTGTGGGACGCCTGAGCTGGGCCGGAATGTTTTCCTTTTTCCGGGCGCATTTGAAGCGCCACCGCAAGCAACTGCAGCGTGTCTTAGGGGCTGCCTAAAAAAACACCACCTCCGACGCGTCAGTGAGGTCAGAGGTGGTGCAAAGGAAGGTCGCCAAAGGCCTCCCTCCCGTCAAGCAACGGTCTCACTGGCCACAGCGGCGAAGAGATATTCGCGGTTCATCCGCGCGATGTTGGTCACAGAAATTTCCTTCGGGCACTCGGCTTCACATGCCTTCACATTGGAGCAGCGGCCAAAGCCTTCTTTATCCATTTGGGCAACCATGCGCAGCACACGGCGTTTGCGCTCTACTTGCCCTTGTGGTAGCAAGGCCAGATGGCTCACTTTGGCTGCGGTAAAGAGCATGGCCGATGCATTAGGGCAGGCTGCCACGCACGCCCCACAGCCGATGCAGGCGGCAGCATCAAAAGCTCGGCTGGCCACTTCTTTTTCGATAGGTATGCTGTTCGCCTCAGGTGCCTGGCCAGTGTTGACGCTGATATAGCCGCCAGCCTGGATAATGCGGTCGAAGGCGGAGCGGTCCACCACCAAGTCGCGGATGACTGGAAAAGCCTTGGCGCGGAAAGGCTCAATGACGATGGTTTGCCCGTCGCGGAAATGGCGCATGTGTAGCTGGCAGGTAGTTGTGCCTTTGAGCGGCCCATGTGGGCGGCCGTTAATGACCAATGAGCAGGTGCCGCAGATGCCTTCGCGACAATCGTGCTCGAAGGCAATGGGTTCCTCGTGCTGGCGGATGAGCTTCTCATTGAGTACGTCGAGCATTTCCAAAAAGGACATGTGCTCATTGACGTCGTCAAGTTGATAGGTTACAAACTCGCCTTTGTATTTGCCTCCCTGTCGCCAGATTTTTAGCGTGAGTTTCATAATTTAAAATGCTTTTTACAGGATAAAAGCCGATGAGGTTTTATTTGTAACTGCGTTGAGCCACCTCAACTTCTTCATAGACGAGTGGCTCTTTGTGTAGCCGAGGTTCAGCATCTTCACCGCACCACTCCCATGCGGCCACGTACATGTAGTTGGCGTCGTCGCGCAGGGCTTCACCGTCGGCGGTCTGGTATTCTTCGCGGAAGTGGCCGCCACAGCTTTCATTGCGGTGGAGGGCGTCAATACACATGAACTCGCCCAGTTCGAGGAAATCGGCCACGCGCAGGGCCTTCTCGAGCTCAGGGTTAAACTCATCGTTGCGGCCGGGCACATAGACATTTTTCCAGAATTCCTCGCGTAAGGCGCGGATTTCGCCGATAGCCTCTTGCAGGCCCTTGGCATTGCGCGAAATGCCGCACTTGTTCCACATAATTTTGCCTAAGCGACGGTGAAAGGACTCGGCGCTTTCCTTGCCACCAATGCTCATGAGGCGGTGGATACGGTCAGTTACATCTTTTTCGGCGCGGTCAAATTCTGGCGTGTTGGTGGGTATTGGCCCTGTTCGGATTTCCTTGCTCAGATATGCCCCGATAGTGTAGGGCAGTACGAAATAACCATCAGCCAAGCCTTGCATGAGGGCAGAAGCGCCTAGGCGATTAGCACCGTGGTCGCTGAAGTTAGCTTCACCGGCAGCGTAAAGGCCGGGCACGGTGGTCATCAGCTCGTAGTCTACCCACAGGCCGCCCATGGTGTAGTGAACGGCTGGGTAAATGCGCATGGGCACCTCGTAGGGGTTGTCGCCCGTGATTTTTTCGTACATCTCAAAGAGGTTGCCGTATCGGGCGGCGATAGTGTCGCGGCCCAGACGTTTGATGGCATCGGCAAAGTCGAGATAGACCGCCAAACCCGTAGGGCCTACGCCCTTACCAGCGTCGCATTCTGTTTTGGCGGCTCGGCTAGCAATGTCGCGCGGGACGAGGTTGCCAAAGGCCGGATAACGCTGCTCCAGGTAGTAGTCGCGGTCTTTTTCAGGTATTTCGTTAGGGTGTTTTTTGGCGTCGGCGGGGTTCTTAGGTACCCAGCAGCGGCCATCATTGCGCAGCGACTCCGACATGAGGGTGAGCTTAGACTGATAGTCGCCCGATACAGGGATGCAAGTAGGGTGTATCTGTGTGAAGCATGGATTGCCGAAGAAAGCACCGCGGCGATGGGCGCGCCATGCTGCGGTGGCGTTACAGAGCATGGCGTTAGTGCTCAAGTAAAAGACGTTGCCATAGCCACCCGTACACAGCACGACGGCATGGGCACCGTGGCGCTCCAGTTCGCCAGTCAGCAGGTTGCGGGCAATGACGCCGCGACATTTGCCCTCCACGATGACGATATCGAGCACCTCATGACGGTTGTACAGTTTCACCGAGCCAAGAGCCACCTGGCGGCTCAGGGCCTGATAAGCACCCAAAAGGAGCTGTTGCCCCGTTTGGCCACGCGCGTAGAAAGTACGCGAAACGAGGGTGCCCCCAAAAGAGCGGTTGTCTAATAGGCCGCCGTACTCGCGCGCGAAAGGCACACCCTGGGCTACACATTGGTCTATGATGTTGACCGATACCTCTGCCAACCGGTGCACGTTCGCTTCTCTGGCGCGGTAGTCGCCGCCTTTAATGGTGTCGTAAAAAAGCCGATATACCGAGTCGCCGTCGTTGCGGTAGTTCTTTGCGGCGTTGATGCCCCCTTGCGCCGCAATAGAGTGCGCTCGGCGCGGGCTGTCGTGAAAAGTGAATACCTTGACGTTGTAGCCCAGCTCGCCCAACGACGCTGCCGCAGAGGCGCCAGCCAAACCCGTGCCTACAACAATGACATCAATACGGCGCTTATTATTGGCCGACACCAACGGCATATGGCCTTTGTAGTTTTCCCATTTTTCCGCCAAAGGGCCTTCAGGAATTTTGGCGTTCAATTTCGTGTCGGTGGCTGTCATATTATTGTTGTTTGATGTTATGCTTTTTTTTGGTGAAAAATACGCCTCAGCCAAATGTCTTAACCGCGTAGGTACATAATGACCGGAATGACGGCAAACAAAAGCGGAATAATAACAGAGTACGCCATGCCGACGAAGCGCACGAGAGGTGTGTACTTGCGATGGCCTAACCCCAGCGTTTGGAATGACGACCAGAAGCCGTGCCATAGGTGAAGCGCAATAACACCCATGCACACCACATAAAATATCACGAAGAAGGCGTCTTGATAAGTGGCCTTAACCAAGGAATACAGGTCCTTCACTGGATGCGGATAGGAGGCATACGTCAGCACCGAAAGCTCGCCCCAGTGCATCTGGAACCAGAATTGGTACAGGTGAATGAGGATGAACACAAAAATGACAATGCCTAACCAGGCCATATTGCGCGCTGGGCGTTCTTCGGGGCGGGTGAATGCTACCGCATAACGCTGATTACCACGCGCTGCCCGATTGTAACGCCACAGCAGCAACCCTTGCACGGTGTGCAACAAGATGAAAGCATACAGCAAATAGGATACGGTCTTAATCAGAGGGTTAGTGGTCATGAAGTGGGCATAAGTGTTGAACGCTTCGCCGCCGTCGTCTTTGAGTAACTGCAGATTACCGGCCAAATGCACTGCCAAAAACAGTATCAAAAACAGGCCAGTAAGGGCCATAACGAACTTCTGACCGATGGAAGAGGTGATAAATCGGGTGAACCAGCCCATGCTTTTTCCGTCTATTTTTTAAATGAGTTGGATTTAAGCCTTGCATTTTTCCTGGGCGCAAAACTATTCTGACAAACAGAAAGGCTCTGAGCGAGGTTGGGCGAAAACCTCAGGGCATTTTAATTTAGACCCGCTCTAAACCGCGCGCAGCATCTCGGAACCAAAGGCCAAAGGCAGCAAATCTCCAGCGCGCTCGAAAATTAGCACTGGGCCGCTTTCGCCCTGAAGAATAAGCCGAATGGGTTGGCCGAAATACTGCTCGGCTTCGAAGAGCACTTGTCGGCAAGCACCACAGGGAGGTGCAGGTTGAGTGAGCGGTGCATGGGCCGAAGCAGCAGTAATAGCCAGCGCTACAACGTGTGCCCCAGGGTGCTGGCTTATGGCCGCAGCGAGCGTGGAGCGCTCGGCACATAGGCACATGGGATAGGCCGCATTCTCGAAGTTTGCCCCACTGACTACGGCGCCATTTGATAACAGCGCCGCCGCCCCTACGCGAAAATGGGAATAGGGCGCATACGCCTTACTCACTGCCTGGCGAGCAGCAGCAAGAAGCGCCCGCTCTTCAAGCGCGAGGGCCTCGAGGCTATCATACCGGTGAAAGACAATCTGACAGGTCTGATGCATACCTAAGGCGGTTTTAAAGCTCGCAAACGTAGGTATTTATGAGAAGTAGTGGCATGAGGAATAATAGGGCGATACGATAATCTTCTCGTGTAGCCCCCAATGGTTTGCTGAGTGAGAAAAGCATTTGTAAGCGCGGAGGTGGCAGAGGTAGCCGTCGAACTTATTAAAAGAGCTAAGCGAGACGAAGCCGCGCTCAGGCCTAGGCAGAAGATGCCGGCGCACTTGTAGTGCGCAGAGCCAAGCGCGCAGTGGAGAGGTCGTTTTTTTCAAAAATTGCAAAGGGTACCATTTCTCCAGAACGCCCGCAGAGCCTACTATTTTGAAGTGAAAAGTGATAAGTGAAAAGTAGAACCGGCCACTTTCCTGCCGCCTTTCTCGCCTCCATTTTTTTGGGGTGAAAAAACGGCTGCCGGCTTCGGAGCGGCTGCTGTGGGCGTAGCGGCTGGGTGCGCGGCTTCTGTTTGGCCCCGTGCGTGTTTTCGTCCCGCTTTTGGGCCTTAATAATGGCGCGACAGCAGCCCCCCGCCTCCGCGCCTGCAGGCACGGCGACACTGCGGTGCCGCTCGCGCCGTTATTAAGACCCCAGGGCGAGACGGGCACATGCTCAAGCCCAAGCCGGAGCTCCGCAGGTGCGGGTGCCGCGAAGAAGCCAAACCCGAAGCACTGGAGCCGTTTTTTCCAAAAAAACGGCCTTGGTGAGGACGGCGCAGGTGGAGTGGGGAACAGCCCTCGCCGGAAAACGTGTACCCTTTCTAAATTCAAAAAAACGCAGGTAGGAAGGGAGAAAAGTGGAGCTGCCGAGGCCCCTTGGCCGCGTGGGGCAGGTGGGGGCGTCGGCGGCGTTTGCTTCGGAAGGCGGTGGGGTCAGTGGACAATCAGTCGGCGTTCGGCAATGCCTGCGGAGGTGAAGAGGCGTACGGTGTAGGTTCCTTTGCGCCAAGAGCTGGTGTCGAGGCGGGTAGTGTAACTACCGGTGGGGCGTTGTTCGGCTACGCGGCGACCGAGAATGTCAAAGACTTCGACGCGCTCCAAGGTGGCATCACCAACGGCTACCCAGGCTTCGGTTGTGGCAGGGTTGGGATAGAGGACGACCTGGGGGCCGGAGTAAGCCTCAGTCGTGCTTACGCTCGGCTGAAGTACGAGCCATAGGGTGTCGAGCACGGCGCCGCGCAAGGCAACAGGTTGGCCAATGGCATTGACGCCGCGTACGCCAATGACGGGCACGGTGAAGGGGATGCGCAGGGAGCCTGTGCGCTCAATGACGTCAATGATGATGACGAAATCGGTGCTGAAGTTGATGCGGGCGATAGTGCCGTAGCCCGAGACGGCTTGGCCGTTTTTTCGGGCGAAGCCTAAGTCCATTTGGCGGCGGCTGTAGATGTCTTTAGGCAACAAGAGGACATCGCCGGGGACGCCGAAAAAGGAGGTATTGCTGTAGAGGACTTCGGGGTCGTGGAGGATGTATTCAGGGTATTTCAGGCCAAAGGCAAGACCGTAAAGTTGGAATACGGGGTCGGAGACGTGCCCTACCCTAATTTCGGCCGATATAGAGACGGGATTTGGGTTTTGAGGGTTGATGAGGAGCGAGTCCTCAGCGAAGCGAAGCCAGATGGGTACGCTTGCTGCGGATGGGATGTGGGCATTATCCTCAATAGGAGAATAGTTTTTTTCTATAGCGGCGCGGTCGAACTCGTTGATGACGCCGTTTCCATCGGTGTCTGAGTGTTTGAGGTTGACTGTGGAGACGAGGTCAGCTGCAGACCAATTGGGGGCGAACTGGGGCGACCATGAGGTGTTGGCAAAGGGGCGCGGAGGGCCGGTGCGGGCAAAGGTCAAGCCCAGCGGCAGCAGGTCATAGACATTGGCTTTGCGGTCGCCGTTAGCATCACCTGGGAATACGTAGTCTGTGAGGGCTAGTGGAGGAGCGCTTTTCCAGGCGGCGGCATCGGTGGCTAAAATACGCTCCAAGGAGGAGACGCATTGGTTGTTGCGCCATACCGTCAGGTTAGTGCGATATACGCCGCTTTTGGCATAGTGGTGCTCGATGACGGTATCTGCAGCGGAGCCCACCCAGATGGGAGAGCCATCGCCAAAGTCAAGTTGCAGGACTTGATAACTTCCGGCGGAGCGGTTGAGGAAGCGCACCCAGTATCCGCTGGCGGGGTTTCCTGTGAGGACCTCGACTTTGAAGTCAGCTGCGCAGCTGCCGCTTTGGGTGCCACACTCGCCAGCCCACCATTGTGAGATACCAGCGGCCATGGCGGCGCATTCGTTAGGATAGGTGATGCCGTTGCATCCGCATACGGGTGAATAAGCGGAGGGGCATATCTGATTGGCCGTCAGTTGGGCAAGGGCTGGCATTATGCACTCGGAGGTCGTTATGCTGACCATCTGGCAGTACGTCGCGACGCAAGAGGGTTTTTCGGTTTCGTACTGTACGCAGACGTAGTAATTGCCCGGCCCAGGGAGGGCTGCCGTGAAGGTGGGCGCAGTGGAGAGTTGGAGGTTGGTTTTGGCCATGTACCACCGCACGGAGGTGAGTTTAGGAGCGAAGGTGTTGACCGGCACGAGTTGGCCGTGGAGTTTGGTGCCTACGGCAGTGAGCTGCACTTCGTAGCCACAGCTATTGGAGTTGAGGGCGCTGACCCATATAGGGCGGCACTGTTGGGTGTAGCAACCATTGGGGGCGGTAAGGGTGAGGCATACGGTGTAGTAGCCTTCCTGGGCGAAGGTGTGCTGCACAGAGGCTCCTTCGGCTGTGCTTCCGTCGCCAAAATCCCAGTAGCACTTTTGGGTGTTGGGGTCGAAGATTTGGGCTTCGAAGAATAACTGAAAGGCATTCTGCGGGCTGACGGCAAAAGAGAAGTCGGCTTTGCAGGGCAGTGTATCAGAGACGCACGTAAGGGCCATCGTCGCTAACGCTGAGACGCACCCTGCCGGCAACGCGGAGGGCTGTGCAGAAAAACGAAACACTTTGCCTTCGGGCAGGGCTTCTGCTCCGCTCACGGCGATAAATGGCTTGCTGTTCAGCAGGTCTATTACCTTAGCACCACAGCCGAGGTCTGCACTTATTACGCGACCGATGCGCTCGCATTGGGCCATTGCGCGGGCTACCAGCGCAAATACCAAGCTTAGAGTCAGTGCTGTAGCGCTCCAATACGTAGCGTATTTTTTCATAGTGTCGTTGTGTTTGAATGGTTTCTTACCCCTGCAAAAGTGCTTCACGCGTTGCAGCATTGTGGCTACTTTTCAGGCAACTTGTCGGTAGAAAAAAAGTTGTGCGTCTTTTTGTTTTTCTTTGAAAGACAAAGTAGTATTATTGCCACTCAGAATGCTTCTTCTATGCTTAGTGACAAGCTACTTTCGCTTTTGGCGGCGCTATCGAGGCCCGAGCTGAACCGCCTGCGCAAGTTTGTGCACTCTCCGTACCTCAATGACCAGGGCGATGTGTGCCGGCTGTTTGAAGTGATAGATGCAGCACTGCGCAAATCCGCTCGTCGGGCACAAGAGATGGAGAAGGCCGACTTGTGGAAAGCGCTGTACCCTGAGCGCCCCTATGACGATGCGCACTTGCGCCGCCTGATGTCGGACCTAACGGTATTGGCGCAGCGCTTTCTCGTGGCCGAAAGGCGCCAACAAGACCCGCTGAGCGAGGCCATCGAGCTGCAACAAGCCTTGGAGCGCTTCGACTTGCCTAAACACTTGGCCGCTGCCGAGCGCGCCATTGACCGGCTGCTCGAGGAGTACCCGGGCAAGACGGCCGATTACTACTACGCCCGTTATCGCAAGTATTGGAACGTCTTCACGCGCGCCTCGAAGCAGGTGGCTACCGCAGGCTTTTCTGAAAAACTTGCCGCTGCTGATTTTCACTTAGAATGCTTCTACCTGACTCAGAAGCTGAAACTTTACATTGATTGGCTCCTCTATCAGGGCGCTCGAGCCGACGGGCACGAAATGTCGCTTGTGGCGGGCTTTTGGGACTATCTTAACGACCCACGTTTCGAAGAGGTGCCGCTTATCCGCATCTTCCAAAAGATCATCACCTGCTTCCATAATCTCGACAACGAGACGCATTTTGAAGAATTACTCCAGGTGCTCCACCTCAGAGGCCACGAACTAAGTCGTTCCGACCTGCGCGAGTGCTTTTTCATTGCCCAGAATTACTGCGCGCTTCAGATCAACCAAGGTAATACCCGCTATTATTACCGTTACTTTGAGCTCATCAAGGGCATGGTGGAGCAAGACCTGCTGGTAGAGCACGAACAAATTCCAGAGGCAGTATTCAAGAATTTTATTACCGTCAGCCTCGGAGCCGGGCAGTACGAGTGGACGGAGCAATTCATCCGCCAGTATGCCAGCTATTTACCCGCTCGCATTCGGGAGAACGCCCGCACCTTTAACCTCGCTTATGTTTATTTTTATCAAAAAAACTATGACCGCGTCATTGAGTGCTTGCGCGATGTGGAATACAGCGACGTGGTATATGCTTTGGGAGCCAAGTCCATCCTGCTGCGCACCTACTACGAAATGGGCGAATACATGGCACTAGACTCGCTCTTAGACAGTTTTCGCGCTTTCTTGCTGCGCAACAAGGTTATTTCCAAAAGCCTTAAGCGCGAGTATCTGAACTTTACGAGCCTAGTTAAGAAACTGGTTACCCTTGCGCCTTCTGATAAGGGAGCCCTCCAGCAATTGCGCCAGCGCGTCAGCCAAGCCTCCTATGTTATGCCCAAGAACTGGCTCTTGAAAAAGCTGACCGAAATAGAGAACGGTCAACGACGCTGGTAAGCTCCCGGCCGTTAGTAAAAGCGATGAGAAAAATTTTGGGTACCTTGTCATAAATTAATACACACACCTCGACCTTTCACCGCATATTTGCACAACTACCGCAGTATGCGGTGTTTAAAAACAAGTTTTATTCATGGAGGAAAAAAAGCGCCGTCCGCGCATCCACAGAACGCCTTCCCCAGACTCTCCGCTGAAACAGCGCCATGAGTCGGAAAAGCCCACCGAACGCCCTTCATACGAGCGTCGTGAAAACCGCCCCTTCGATAATCGCGAGAACAGAGAGCGCCGCCCGTGGAAAGAACGCCCTCAAGGCCCCGACAACAGAGAGCGCCGCCCCTTTCGCGAGCGCCCCGATGGCGGTGGGTACCGAAAATCACAGGGAGGGCATGACCGCGGTGGCGGTTTCAAGAAAAAGCCCTTCGGCCGAAAGCCCGCTCCCAAAGAAACCTTTCACATCGAGCGCAAGCCCAAACCACCCTTGCCTACGGGCGTGGGTATGCCGCTGAACAAATACCTTTCCCATTGTGGCTTAGCCTCGCGCCGAAAAGCAGTGGATTATATCGAGAAGGGACTTGTTACCGTCAATGGAGAGGTAAAACTCGAACCATACTACCGCGTACAAGAAGGCGACGTCATTCATTGCGACGGCCAACTCATGCAAGTACAAGAGCGCATGGTGTATGTACTGCTCAACAAGCCGAAGGGCCTCATCACCACTACTTCTGATGAGCACGGACGCCCCACAGTACTTGATTTGGTAGATCCACATTTTCCCGAGCGCATTTATCCAGTGGGTCGTTTGGACCGCGATACCACCGGCCTGCTATTGCTGACCAATGACGGCGACTTGGCGGCCAAGCTCATGCACCCCAGCAGCCAGATCCAAAAGCAATATCGGGTTGGCCTCGACCGCCCGCTTTCACAGGCCGACTTCGACCGCATTATTCAGGGAGTAACCCTGGAAGATGGGCCGCTACACGTGAACTGGATACGCTATTCCATTGAGCAGCCTAAAAAAGACGTGGTCGAGCTCGAAATCACCGAGGGGCGCAATCGCGTCATTCGGCGCCTGTTCGAGGAACTGGGCTACCGCGTGCGCAAACTCGACCGCTTCTATTTTGCCGGCTTGACCAAAAAAGATCTACCGCGTGGCGCCTTCAGAGAACTCACCCAGCGCGAGATCATTATGCTCAAGCATTTTACTGGCCATCCCTCCACTGCTCGAAAAGCCAAGGTCGAGGGCGCTCATACCCCGGAAGAAACGGAGCAGGACGACCCCACCGGCTGAAACGCGTGCGCCATACACGCTAAGCTCAGCGCTCGTCGGCATCGAGCAAGCACACCGACCAAGCTTGGGCGGCCTGGGCAAAAAGCACTTTTGTGCGCGCCCACGTGCGTTGGAAAAGCTCCGACTGGCGATAGCGCTCCAGTGCTGCCTCATCGTCCCAGATACTAAGGGTAAAAAGGGTGTTTGGGTCTTGTGTGCTTTGCAGCAATTCCATGCGCTGGCATCCCGGGAAGGCGCGTATTCGCTCTTTACTGGGTTGGAAGACGTCTTTCAAAAATATCTCTACCGCATCCGGGCGGAAGGTCATTTTTACAATGCGCTTGATCATGGGTACGAATAGCAGTGTGGCAGCAAATGTAAAGCGCGTTGGGCGGCCTCCTGACGTATCTCATCAAAGTAGAACGGCGAATAAGCCGTAACCTTGCCTGGTTTTTTGCCTGAAGCCGTTCTTGACCTATGTTTTCAACTACTGTAAAATTCCTCGGCCTGCGCCCTAAAGCTACGTGGGTGGCTGCTTTCAAGGCCGCCGTGCATCTTCCAGAAAATCTAACCCTCGGCGATGTGCCCGTTGCACTGGCAAATTGCCTGATGCAGTGGATGACCGGCAGCGGTAGTTTGGCCACAGATGCAGGGTACTCTGCCGCCGAACGCTATTGCCTTCGCCAGGCCTTTCTGTGGAAGATATATCAAGCTTTTGAGGTTCGAGGCTGGGGCAACCAGGTGGCAGAGGATATTGCCCGTTGTGCGTTGGACGTCGTGGAAGAGACGCCACCTTCGGGTCGGCCCCTTCATGCTGACGCCCTGGCGCTGTCGCCTTTTCCACAGGCAGAGTTGGACCACCTCAAGGCCGTTTACGAGTACTACATCTCTTGCGCTCCGATGGCGGAAGACATAATGGAAGGCAGTGAAGCCTTTGTGGCCTCTCTCTCATTGCCTGTATCTAGTCAGGGGTTTATGTGCACGGTGGTGTTGCCTGCTGATATGAACATTCATTACGCACGCCACCTATGGCGCCGCTTCATGCAGGAAAACACAGCGGTGCGCCTTATTACCCTAGGAGCTGACGCCGCTGCGCGCGAAGCTGCTGAAACGGCCGACCCAATTTTCTTTGCGCCGGGTGGTGGCCAAAGGCCGGGGCGCTGCCTGTGGGCACAACCCGTTGCCCTCACGCCTGACATACATGCTTGGCTGCGCCAGCAAGGATATACCACACCCGAGAAAGCCCGATGTATCGTGCTGAAAGCCAACGGCACGCTCAGCAGTGTACTCACCACATCGGATATAATAGATGATTTCGCCATCTCCGATGCTTTTTTTAATGCCTGCTAAAACCACCCTTTCCCATGTGCCGACGACTCTTTGTCATAGCCATTTGCCTGCTGTTGAGTCTGCTTCACAATCATTCGGCCAGCGCTCAGCCAGCATCGCTCTTTACCATTCAGGAGGTCAGCCGCCAATCAGGCAAGCCCATCCCTGTGGTGGCGCAGGGGCTTGCCATTGTGGACATCAATAGCAAACTCCTCATCACACCAGACCGCCCAGCCATTCGCGCCAAAGCCCTGGAAATGGCGGGCAAGGCCCAACTTGACCGCGACTTGCGCGAACGTATCGGACGCATCGAGCGCGTGCTGCACGAGCAAGAGCGTCTCATCTCTTATATTCAGCAGGCCATCGAAACGCCGGAGCGACAACCTGACTCCTTGCTCGTGCTGTTGCGAAGTACCATGCGCGACATCGGCAATGACACGTTGCTGCGCGCCCGCTACAACCAGTACAGCCGTGAATACACTGAGCGCTTGCGCGCCGACCCCACCTTGCGCGAGCGTGAAGACCGCTTTCTGTACGTCCTGGGGCGCTACAACGAGTCGCTTGACAGCCTGCGCAACGAACTAAAAGCGCTGGAGAAATCCGCCCGCGTCCGCTTCAGCTTGCGCGCCTTCCGAAAAGACCGCAGCGGAGGGCAACGCCTGCACATTGAGAACTTTGACCTCTTCGAGCAAGGGCAATTCTACGAAGTGGAAAACTGGACGCTCATGATCCAAGCCGAACAAGTACAGCAGCTGCAAAACCTTCAAAATCTAGCCAAAACACTCAACCAAAACACCGACAAGGTGCTGGCGGACTTCCGAGATAAACTCTTCCTCATGCTGCCCGCCCTAAACTGTTTGGAGCAGTTTCCCCATGAGCTGCGCCTCGCTACGCAAACGGTGCCTGTAGAGGCGCGTCTTATTTTGGAGCGCGCCTGGAACGACGCCCACCAACAACTCGAACTGTTGCGCAGCGAACTGACCTCCCTCTCGCTCACCGCCGACGCCTACGACATTAAAGGCCGATGGAACGCCCTGCGGCTGCACATGGACAGCCTGTACCAAAATACCTTGGGCAGCCTCATGGCTCTGCCTCAGACCAACGCGCACGTGCGCAATCTACTGCAATGCGCCGAACAAACGCGCGCTGATGTGGAGCGGATAGACCGCTTCATCCGGGCCTTCCCGGAAAAGTACCTGCGCAAGGTGCATCTGTCTTGCCAAGACTTGGCGGCAGAGGTGCTGCGCTTCGAATTAGACCGCATCCCTGAAGTGGGCGTGCTGGAACTCACTTACACGGGCAGGCGCGAAGTAGGTGATGAGCTGGTCATCCAGGCACTGTTGGTGCCCGAAGGCGACACCTCGGCGCGTCCGCGTTATACTGTTGCGGAGGAGCGCACGGCCCTCATGGTGCAGGTAGGCCCGCATGCCGTGGCGCGCGTAGGGCTGATGATGGCTAACCCCTACACGCTTGACCAACCCGATGCGGCGCGCTTTCGTTTTACACCCTCAGCAGCGCTCCTGCTCAAGTTTGGCAGTCGGCGTTCGCTGTTCTACAACCGATTCCTCGACCCTGGTATGGGTATCGTTACGGCTTCGCCAGATTTTTCGTTGGATGGTATTCCCGAATTTGGGGCGGGCATCGCTGCCACCCTCTTCCGCGATATTGCCAGTGTAGGCTGGTGTTGGAATTTCGGCCTAAATAATCCGTTCTACTTTATTGGTGTTAATCTACCCTTTAACCTGCCGGGTATGCCCGTAGGTGGAGCGGCACCTCGCTGAATGCCAGTATAAGCGACGGCCAAAAATTCAATGAATCAATGACGCTACCTGAGAAAATAATTCAGAGAGGCGCTTCATGTGCTCGTAGTTGAGAGAGTAGAAGATGAACTTACCATCTCGACGCGTCTTGACTACACCTGCCTGGCGCAAGATGGCTAAATGCTGGCTGGCTAGGCTCTGCTCCAAACGCAGTTTGATATACAGGTCTGTTACTGTCATCTCTCCCTGAGCGTGTATTTGTTGGAGCATCTTTTGGCGCAACGGATGCCTAATAGCCCGCACTACGATGTGCGATTTCTCCAGATCGGGATGGTTGAGGAAAGGCATCTCGGCGAGTGCCTTTTTGGCTTTTGTTTTTCTCATATGATATGTTTTAATAGATGAACACTGGGTGTATGCTTTGGCTCAGGTATGCGCCAAAATTATGCCATATATTCATAAAAACGGCACATTATACGTCTTCTTGCTCAGACGTAAACCTTTCAGCAAGGGGCTTTTAGGGGGTGGTGTTCACTAGTTGGGCGGTAAGACTGGCTTGGGCTGGGTAATATTGGGTGGCTTCATGTAGAAGGGTTCGAAATAGGCGAGGTCTTCGAAGCGGCATTGGCTATAGCGCTGCTCCGCCAAGGCCGCCAGAAAAGCCGCAGAACAGGCTGCTATGGAGCTTCGTTGCAGAAGGCCATTCCACAAATGTGCTGGTACTTTACCCATTCCATTCCCAGCGCACACCCAGAGGGTTTGTGGCGGAGTGGGAGCCAATTGCTGGAGGTGTTGTAGAAAATATTCGTCCAGCACCAAGGGCTTAGGCTCGGTGCAAGGGCACAGGAGTTCGTCAAAAATGGCCATCCAGACCTCCTGGCGACGCGCATCGAGCATGGGTACCCAGCGCACCGAAGGCGCTGGGAGATGGCTCTGTTGAGCGGCCCAAGCCAACGCCTGGAGGGTCGGTACTGCCATAAGTGGTTTGTCAAGGGCGTAGCAGATGCCTTTGGCCGTACTTATGCCTACGCGCAGTGAAGTGTAGGACCCCGGGCCGCTGCTCACAGCCACCCCGTCCAACTGCCGCAATGCTAAGCCCGCCTGTCGCACGCACTTCTCTATGTACAGGGTTAGATGGGCTGCACAGTTGACCTCCTGAGCCTTCTCTACTAATGCTATGACCTCGCCCTCCGACGCAACGGCTACGGAACACACCTCAGTAGCGGTTTCTATTAATAGCAGGCGAGCCATGGGTGCTAAAAACTGCCTTGGATGATGCCCCCGCCCACAACGTCGTCGCCCTCGTAAAAGACTGCGCTTTGGCCCGGGGCAATACCCTTGGCGTTGGCGTGAAATTGCACCTCTACGTCTTTGCCTACTGGCCGCGCGGTGCTCATGGTGCCGGCGTCGCGATAGCGCACTTTGGTAACGACTTCCACGCCCTCTTCGGGCAGGGTGGCGTACTTCATCAGGTTCACCTTGCCCACCATCATACCGTTGCGGATAAGGTCTTCTTCGTGCCCGAGGACGACCGTGTTGGTTTCAGGGCGGATCTCGGTAACGTACACTGGTTCACCTAAGGCAATGCCTAAGCCCTTGCGCTGCCCAACAGTGTAGAACGGATAGCCCTGGTGTTGACCCAAGACATTGCCTTGAGTATCCACGAAGAGGCCTGGGCCGACGCGCTCATCGAGATCGGGCACGCGGCGGCGCAGGAAGCTGCGGTAGTCGTTGTCGGGGACGAAGCAGATTTCATAGCTCTCCGATTTCTTACTCAGCTCCGTCCAGCCTCTTTCTGCTGCCATTTGGCGCACTTCGGCTTTGGTGAAAATGCCCAAGGGCATGCGTGTGCGCGCCAAGCACTCCTGGCTGAGGCCCCATAGCACGTAGGACTGATCTTTTTGGCGGTCGCGCGCGCGTCGAATGAAGTAGCGCCCTTGGTGTTGCTCGATGATGCCGTAATGACCTGTGGCAATAAACTCGCAGTCGAGTTGGTCGGCTCGGCGCAATAGGCTATTCCATTTGATGTGCGTATTACACAGCACACATGGATTGGGCGTGCGGCCGGCCAGGTATTCCTCTACGAAATTGTCAATGACATAATCGCCAAACTCCTCGCGAATGTCCACGATAAAATGGTGAAAGCCCAAGTGCACAGCTACTTGGCGGGCGTCATTGATGCTGTCTAAAGAACAGCAGCCGGTTTCCTTGCGGCTGCCGCCCGAAGTGGCATAGTCCCATGTCTTCATGGTAATGCCGATGACCTCCCATCCTTCCTCGTGTAGGAGGACGGCAGTCATGGTGGAGTCAATTCCACCAGACATGGCGACCAACGCTCTTCCCAATTTGGACATAAGTATCGTGTAATACAGACTAAAAACGCAGTCAACGACTGGTTGTAACGCACCTATTCCTCCAAAGTTCTTAAAAACATCTCTACGCGGCCCTTGAGCGAGAGGTTGTCCTGGGCGCCGGGAGCCTTGAGGGCTTGTTCTGCCGCTGTGCGGGCGTTGGCTTTGTCGCCTTTTCGGCGATAGATGTCGGCCAGTGTAAGGTAGTATTCTCCTAAACCGCCATTTTCGGCAGCCATTTTGGCCCACTTTTCCGCCTGATTAAGCACGTCGGGGTCTTTGGGGAAGAGGCCTACCATTTTGGTAACCAATTCGTGCAAGCGGGCGGCGTCGTTGCGCACTACTTTTTTCTGATATGCCTGGGTGGTTTTGAGGTAGTTCTTGGCGTCTTTAGTAGCGCCATAATAACGCATGTCGGCATCGAAGCCAAACGCCTCTGCTTCTGAAGGTAAGTTGGCCTTCATCTTGGCTTTGGCCTCTTCCAATAGGCGCACGTCGCGGAATTCGATGGCCTTCTTGACAGTGTTTTTGCAGGCCATCAAGATGCGGTCATTTACCTTTTTATCGCCCTCTTGCACCGAGATGGCGGCCCGATGAGCAATGAGCAGGTCAAACACACGGCTGTCGGCCTCGACGGCGCCCTCTAAGATAATTTGGCGCGTTACGGGGTCGGTGTAGTCCTTGTGGGTATTCAGGTAGTCGTTGGTTACCTTCAGCGAGGGTTTGTTAGCGCGATTAAGGGCGCGGATGTAGCGCAACACCAGCTGGGGGTCGCGGTTGCCGGCCTCGTATTCCTTCTCTACGTCGGGCGACATGCTGGCGGTGCCCAAGGCCTTTTGAGCAAAGGCAATCAGCCCTTCGGCCGTTAGGCCGCCTACGTGCTTTTGCACCACCTTGCCGTCGGCATCCAGAATGAAAAGCGTGGGGTAGGCACTCACCGGGTACTGCCGCGTAAAGTCGGCATTTTCCGGTTTTTCCATATCGTATTTGACATTGATAAAGTTGGCGTTGAAAAACTCGCCTACTTGGGGGTCTGTAAAGACGGTGGCAGCCATGCGTTTGCATGGGCCGCACCAGGAGGCATAAGCATCGGCGAAAATGAGGCGTTCCTCGGCTTTGGCTTTGGCCAAGGCTTCGGGCCATTTGCCCTCAAAGAAGCGGATGCCTTGGGCGCTCGTTGCGCCGGTAAACAGGAAGCAAAGGACAGAGGCGGTGAGCAAGCGCAAGTGTGTCATAGTGCTTGGTTAGTGTGTGATTTGAACACTGAAAAACGCAATGGTGAAATGCCACATCATCAGGAGCATTAGTCCTGACCCTGTTCGGGGGCGTTGTCTTTTTGGCCGAGTAAACGTTCGAGCCGCTCCACCTTTTTTTGCAGTTCGGGCAGCTTTTTGAAAACGATATAAGCGCGCAAGTAATCATTGTAGTCTATGGCGGGCGAGCCAAACAAGGCTTGGTTGGGTTTGCGCACTGAAGAGGCAATGCCGCTTTGGGCTTGCACGCGCGTGCCATCGGCCACCGAAAGGTGGCCGGCTACACCGACCTGGCCGCCTAATTGCACATTCTCGCCGATTTTGGCGCTGCCAGCAATGCCCACCTGGGCGGCCATGGCGGAGTTTTTTCCTACCTCCACGTTATGGGCAATATGCACCAGGTTGTCAATCTTTACCCCGGCGCGGATGAGGGTGCTGCCCAGTGCTGCCCGGTCAATGCATGCATTTGCGCCGACTTCTACGTGGCTCTCGATGACGACGTTGCCCACGTGTGGGATACGCTTCCAGGAGCCATCTTCCTGAGGAATAAAGCCAAAGCCATCAGAACCAATAACGGCGTTAGGATGAATAATGCAGTGGTCGCCGATGACGCAGTGGTGCAGGATGCGCACCCCCGCATGAATGGTGCAATGGCTCCCAATACGCACCTGTGGGCCGATGTAGGCGTGAGGATAGATGGTACAATGCGCCCCAATGACGGCACCATCTTCTACTACGGCAAAAGCCCCTATGGCGGTGTGTTCGCCTACTTGTGCCTCGGGGTGTACCCAGGCGCGCTCGTCCACGCGGGCCATGGCACCATTGGGCGAGTGCATGTCTTGGAACTTCTCCAGTAAGGCGGCGAGGCTGGCGCGCACATCGTCCACGCGGATGAGGGTAGAGAACACTGGCTGTGTGGGTTGGAACTGGTGGCTAACCAGCAGCACCGAGGCACGCGTGGTGTAGGCGAAAGGCTCGTATTTGGGGCTGTCCAGAAAAGCCAAGTCTCCAACTTGTGCTTCCTCGATGCGAGCGGGTTTAGAAACGACTGCATCGGGGTCTCCTTCAATAGTTCCGTTCAGGATATGTGCCAGCTGTGCTGCAGTAATATGCATGCCAATGAGGATGAAATGGGCTATGTAAATAAAAAACGGTGCAAAAGTACAGATTAAGTTGGCTGCTGCAGAAGCGGGTCTTGGTGTACGCCCCCGGCATTGTCGCTGCCAATTCTGTTCAAGGTGCAGTAGTCGGAGTGGAGCGCTTGCTACGCTGGGGGGCTGTGCTTTTCGACGCGCGTTTGGGTTTGTCGGTTGGTTGGGCCTTTTGCTTTTTGGGTTTTTGAGGCTTAGGTAGATCCTGACCTTCGAAAATTTGCACCGCCAATGGCGCTAATCGGAAAGTAATGGAGAAATCGTAGCCGTGTGATGCTTCAGTGCGGGCCGTCAGAGGGTTGTTGGTAACGCCGCTGCCGCCGAAGGTAGCGTCATCGCTGTTGAGCACTTCCGTCCAAATGCCGCCATAAGGCACGCCGAGGGTGTAATTTTCTACTACTCCCGTTTTGAAGTGGCACACCACGAGGAGCACTTTATCTTCAGGTCGGCCCTTGCGCAGGTAGGCGAGCACGCAGTTTTCAGTGTCGTCTCCGCTGACCCAGGCGTAGCCTTCGGGCGAGAAGGCGTGCCACCATAGGGCCGCTTTTTCGGTGTACAGGTGGTTGAGGGCGCGCACCCATTGTTGGCAGCCCTTGTGGTAGTCGTATTGGAGTAACTCCCACACTACGCCGCGGTCGTGGCTCCACTCGGAAGTCTGGCCAAACTCGCCGCCCATGAAAAGCAGCTGCGAACCTGGATGTGTCCACTGATAGCCGAAGAGCGCCCTTAGATTGGCGAACTTTTCCCATTCATTGCCTGGCATTTTATAGAGGAGAGAGGCCTTCATATGCACTACCTCGTCGTGGCTCAGCGGCAGCGTGAAGCGCTCCGAGAAGGCATACACCATCGAGAAGGTGATGTCGTTTTGGTGCCAACGGCGATAGATGACAGGGCGTTTGAAATAGTTGAGGGTGTCGTGCATCCAGCCCATCATCCATTTTTGGCCGAAGCCCAAGCCGCCTTCCCAGGTGGGCTTGCTTACGCCGGGGAAAGCGGTGCTCTCCTCAGCGATGGTTTCGATGCCAGGGTAGTGCTGGTAGGCCGCCTCATTGAATTCGCGAAGAAACGAGATGGCCTCCAGGTTTTCTCGTCCGCCGTAAATGTTGGGCAACCACTCTCCCTCCTTGCGCGAGTAGTCGTGATAGAGCATGGAGGCTACAGCATCTACTCGCAAACCGTCAGCGTGGTAGCGGTCGAGCCAAAAGAGGGCGTTGGAAATGAGGAAGGCGCGCACCTCGTTGCGCCCATAGTCGAAGACATAGCTGTTCCAATCTGGGTGATAGCCGCGGCGCATGTCGGCGTATTCGTACAGGTGTGAGCCGTCGAAGAGATACAGCCCGTGGATGTCGCCCGGAAAATGCGAAGGCACCCAGTCGAGGATGACGCCTAAATCAGCCTGATGACAGGCGTCAATGAAATACATGAGGTCTTCTGGGGTGCCATAGCGGCTCGTCGGCGCGAAGTAGCCCGTAATCTGGTATCCCCAGGAGGGGAAGTAGGGGTGCTCCATGACGGGCATGAGCTCTAAATGGGTGAAGCCCATATCTTTAGCATAGGCGACCAATTCCTCGGCCAGTTCGCGGAAGTTGAGCGAGCGGTTGCCCTCTTCAGGTATCTTCTTCCAAGAGCCTATGTGGACTTCATAGACCGACCAGGGCTGTGGCTTGCCCGCGCGCTGGCGGCGCTGCTCCATCCATTTAGCGTCGTTCCAGGTGTATTCCAATGCCCACACTATTGAGGCCGTGCGCGGGGGCATTTCCCAGCGCAAGGCGTACGGATCGCCTTTGTCCAAGCTTTTTCCGTTAGGCATGATGATGTGGTACTTGTACACGGTACCCTTTCCCAGTCCCGGAATAAAGCCTTCCCAGATGCCGCTCTTATCCCAGCGAGGCAGCAATACGTGTGTCTCAGGGTTCCAGGCGTTGAAATGGCCCACCACCGACACTCGGCGTGCCCGTGGCGCCCATACGGCGAAATAGACGCCAGTCTCTCCGTCATATTCCACCAGGTGACTGCCCATTTTCTCATACAATCGGTAATGCTTGCCCGACTGGAAGAGGGACACATCGAAATCTGTAAGCAAAGAGAAAGGCTTGACCGCTGGCATAGGTAATGTTTTCGTTGGCGAAAGAAAAACCGCGGCCAAAATACGCTGCTTTATACCTCCTTGGGTGCAGCAGCGGAGGGGCCTACCTTATATCGGGCAAATGAGCAGATGTGCACGGCCGTTGGCACAGTTATTGGTTTTCACACAGGGTAGTGAGTGCTAATCCTTTAATCGTTAATCCAAACAATCTTCTTCAACAATGGATGTTTTGTACCAACTCCGACAATTTCCGATTTTGGCCTCAATGACACCAGCAGAGCTGGAAGAACTCGCTCGACATACCGAGGTGCGCTCGGTGTCTAAACATCGCTTCATCTATTTGGCTGATGAGCCGAGCGATTACATCTGCTTTCTGGTGCAAGGTACTGTAAAAGTCGGCATTTACGCTCCTGATGGGCGCGAGATCATCCGCAATTTTCAGCATCCTTACACCGTCTTCGGAGAGATGGGGCTGGCAGGCGAGAGCAAACGCACGGAGTTTGCCAGCGCGCTGAACCAAGATGTTCGCTTCATCGCTATCAAGACGGGGCAGTTCCACGCCCTTTTAGGGCGCAATTTCGCTCTGGCTCAGGCCGTCATTGCTCACCTCGGCGAACGGGTGCGCCGTGCTGAGCGGCACTGGGAGTCACTCATCTGCAAGGATGTACGCGCGCGCATCGTCGAATTTCTGAAGGAAACGGCCTGCCAACGCGGGCGCCAGGTAGGGTTCGAAACACTTCTCAAGCACAGCCTCACGCAGCAGGACATCGCCAACCTCGTCGGGGCCAGCCGCCAAACTGTAACTTCCATCCTCAACGAACTGCGCAAATCCAATCTCATCCACTTCAATCGGAACTCTATCCTCATTCGAGACTTGGACAAACTGAACTGAACAAGGTGAACACTCACCTATGCCCTCCAGGGGATGGCCATATGTTACAGAACGGCCATCCCCTGTTTCTTTTTCCAGCGATGCCACCACCAGCAAGCTACTTGTAACTATGTGTCTTCTTTCCGCCACCTTTGCAGGCCAAATAATGCCTTGAGAAGCCCACTACTGCGAAGCCCGTAGGCGCGTTTTAGCACATGAGAAAAGTCTTGCTGTCATTCAGATATTCCCTTTACCCCTTAGGCATGGCACTCCTGACCCAGCTGCTGTGGGCGGGCTGCAGCGAGGGAACACCCAAACGGGCTGACCTCTTCTACACTCAAGACGATGCCGCCGTAGAGGTGGCGCGCGGGGTAGAAATCCTCTACTCTGACAGCGCCATCTTGCGCGTGCGCGCCAAGGCTCCAGTGTTGCACAACCACCTGGACCCTGAAGACCCAAGGCAAGAGTTCCCGGAAGGCATCCACATTGACTTTTTTACACCCGATCTGCGCATCAACAGCTTCCTCACGGCGCGCTTTGCCGTGCGCCGCGCCGAAAAAGGCCTCATTACTGCCCGCGATAGCGTCGTACTCATTACGGCAGACCGCGAGGTGCTCGAGACAGAAGAACTCATCTGGGACGAAAATAAGGCCCAACTGCGCACGGACAAGTTCGTGAAGATTACCCGACCGGGCGAAATCATCTATGGCTTTGGCCTAGAAGCCACACAGGACTTTTCCTTCTGGAAAATCATCGTACCCAAAGGCACCATCAAGGCTGAGCCTTTGGATGAGGCCTTGCAACAATAAGAGGCATGTGCAGCACCTTAGCGGCGAACCAAGCGCCCTACATAAGGCCCGCCATCCGTCAGAACGCGCACAACGTAGGTGCCAACCGGCAGCACATCCACAGAGAGCCGCACGAGGTCGGCCTCGGTGGTGTAGTACACGGAGTGGCGCTGGCCGCCGAGAGAGAAGACCTCCACGGCGCGGACATGTTCGCCGGGCAGCAGGGCTGTGGCGTAGTCGGTAGCCGGGTTGGGCGACCAACGCACGGCCTGCACACCCTCGGCCTCTGAGGCGCTGACGAAGAGAGGGTCGAAGCGCGTCCCGCTGTTAAGCACGGCCTTGGTGTTGGCCTCCTGGATGAAGGCCAGCACGTACAGCGAGTCGAAGTTCGACGTCCAGCCGTTGGGCTGCACATGAGTGTAGGAGAAGTTGAATGACGCGGAGCCTCCTGGAGCAGGCAGGTTGATGTCCTGGCCGTTGATGTCGGTGAGCATGGCGCGAAAGACGTCGTAGTGCTTGTTCTCGCCGTTAGGCGCGTTGTAGTTCACCGTGCTTTCGGCCACAGCCACAAAGAGCTTGTAGTTGCCAGAGGGTACCTGGCCAAAGACACGCACGGTTACCTCAGCGGTTTTCGTGGGAGCGTTGCCGCCTTCCTTGACTTCGATGGCTATGGGGCTGCTCTTGCCCAAAGCGGCCTCGAGGGTAGCTTGGGGCAAGAGCGGATTGCCTGCGGGCACAAGTAGGCCGTTGAGGGCCACGCGCGGAGTGCCGCTGATGCCATAGACACCTGACCTTCCGTTGTTGTGCGCCGGGTTGGCTTGATAAAAAACACAGTTATTGTACGGGACGGAAGGGTGAATGGCTAAATGGTGGATCTCCTTAGAGTATTGGTTAATGAGGTCATAGAAGGCTGGATTGCGGCTGGCGCAAATGGCGCAGCGGGAGTTAGTGAAATGCTCAATGAGCACATACTATTTGGGTTGGGACTGCGCCCAAAGCGCATAAGAGAGTAAACAGGCGGAGAGAAGTAGCAGATTTTTCATGTTCAAACAGGATATTTGATGAAGATGACAGGGTAGCTGTCGGTGGGAATAGCTTGGGCGGGGCTTTGGGCAAAGGTAAGGCAATAGAGATAGGGGCTGTTCAATCAGCACTGAGGAATGGGTAAGCTTTGTCAGGTATGCGGCATGAGTAGGTCGGACTGGAGGCTGGATGGGCAGAGGAGGGTATGGATGGAAGATTTGAAAGGGTACACATTTTCCCTCAAGAAGCCCGGTAGTTGTTTCCCAAACCGCCCGTTCTGCGTCTGCCGCCTCCTGCCCCCCTCATCGAGGTTGTTTTTTGGAAAAAACGGCTTCGGCGCTTCGGCTCGGCCTTTTCGCGCACCCGCACCGGCGGCGCTTCGGCTTGGACCTGAGCATGTGCCCGTCTCGCCCCGGGGGCTTAATAACGGCGTAGCGGCACCGCAGGTTCGCCGTGCTTGCAGGCGCGGAGGCGGGAGGCTGCTGTTTCGCCATTATTAAGGCCCGAAAGCGGGACGAAAACACGCACGGGGCCAAACAGGAGCCGCGCACCCAGTCGCTACGCCCACAGCAGCCGCTCCGAAGCCGGCAGCCGTTTTTTCACCCCAAAAAAATGGAGGCGAGAAAGGCGGCGGGAAAGTGGCTAGTTCTACTCTTCACTTATCACTTTTAACTTTTCACTTCAAAATAGCAGGCTCTGCGGACGCTCTGGAAAATGTACCCTTTCAAAATGGAAGAATAAGGTTTCTTCCGTTAGGAACTGACGGTTCGCAACCCCGGGCAAATGCAGAGAAGGCAAGTTGCCGTTTCGCCATTATTAAAGAGACCGAAAACAGGGCGGCAAGAGGCCTGAGACTAAGCAGGGGAGCGAGAGCATGCCGTAGCGCACAGAGCTAAGCGTGAGCATAGAGGCCGTTTTTTCTCAAAAAATCAGAGGACTACGAACATGTAACCGCTACGCGTTTTGCACGCTAATGCCCTCGAAGTTCTGTGCAGAAGTCAATTTTTACTGGCCGAAGAATGGGCGCAATATGAGCGTTGTGCGAGTGTCGGGTGTTAGTCCTCATTTGTCTTACCTTCGCCCTGCGATACGTCATACAGAAAGCGCATTTTTTTCATGTCCAGTCAGGATAGCCTTATTGAACGGCTCCGCCAACGAGAACAACAGGCTTTGGGTGAGCTTTATGATGCGTACAGCGGAGCGCTTTACGGGGTCATTTGGCGCATTGTGCACGACTCGGAAGTGGCCGAGCAGGTGCTGCAGGATACTTTTTTGAAGGCCTGGAGAAACATTGACCACTACGACTCGACGAAAGGCCGGCTTTTTACGTGGTTGGTCAACATTGCCCGTAATGCAGCGATTGACGTGGTTCGTTCGGCGCAATATCGGCAGCGTCAGAAAACCGATGCTCTTGACAATCTCGTACATCATGCCGGTGGCCAGGAAATACACCCTGACCACATTGGCTTGCGCGAACTGGTAGCGCAGCTGGACGAGAAGCATCGCGTGCTCATCGAAATGTTGTACTTTCAAGGATACACACAAGAAGAAGTAGCAGAGGCCATTAGGATTCCATTAGGTACTGTGAAGACGCGGGTGCGCCAAGCCATTCGGGCATTGCGTCGGGCCTTTGGAGAACACCTTCCGATTGCGTTACTCTTGAGCCTCCTTACACCCTAAGAATGCTGGAGGAAAGACAGAAGACAAAGAAACAAGTACCATGGATGTCAAGTCCTTTTTAGAGTCTGGCCTGTTGGAAGCCTACGTGTTAGGGCAATGCAGCCCTGCGGAGCGCGAGTTGGTGGAGGGCATGCTGGAGGCGCACCCGGAGTTGCGGGCGGAGCTGGCTGCAGTGGAGCAAGCATTAGAACGGGTGGCGCAGGCATATGCAGTGCCACCACCTGCTGGGGCCAAGGAGCGCCTTCTGGAGCGCTTGCGGGCAGAGACGGACGCCCGAGCAACGGGTACGGACGGCCAGAGCAACCTATGGAGCAGCAGGCAGTTATGGTGGTGGGCGGCAATAACGCTGCTGACTGGATTATTGCTGTGGCAGTTGCAAGAGAAGCGGCAGATGGCCGAACGCTTAGAAGCCCAGCAAGAAGAGGTGGCCCGTTGTCAGGAGCGCGAGCAGCAGCAGGCCCGCCTGCAAGAGGTGGTGGCCTTGTTGCGCGACCGCGATACGCGCGCTGTTGTGCTGAGCGATGCGGCAGATGGCGAAGGGGGCACCAAGGTAACGGCCACCGTGTGGCATAACCCCATGCGCGGCGAAACGGTGCTTGACATCAACTCGCTGCCCGCTCCACCCGAAGGCCGCTATTTCCAGTTTTGGGCCATCGTGAACGGCGCCCCTGTCAGTATGGGCATGGTAGAATGGAGAGGCGAGGATGCCTTCCAAAAATTACCTTTTGTGCGCGATGCCCAGGCTTTTGCCATTTCGGCAGAGGACAACCCCAACGGAAACCCGACGCCCACGCAGGTGGTATTAGTAGGTAAGATTTAAAGCCGCATATAGGCAATCGAGGCGTATCTGGACGGGGCGAAACTGCACCAGCCCACCGATGCGGCCGACATCATCGCCGAAGGTGTCAGTAACGATGAGCGCCTTTCGGATGAGGCCACGGCCGGCGTACCAACGCGCCCCACGCGCGCCGATGTTAGGCCCACCCACGGCACCGTAGGCGCGGTCGAAGGTAAGGGTACACAGGCCGTATGGCGCCAACTCGGGCAGCGCAATGCGGTGTAGCACTCGCCCTCGGATGATGGTGGAGTCATTGGCGCTTTCGCGAAAAATGATGTAGCCCTCCAGCACGGCTTCGGAGCCGTCCCACGAGAGGTGGAAGGTACAGCGCCAGTTGCCCAAGCCGTAGGTGTCGGCGTCGCCGCGCAAGACTTGGTCGGCAGTGATGGAAACATCGGGCAGTTGCAGGGCCAGCACGGGCGGCTGGGCACATAGTGCAGCAGAAACGAAGATGGCAAGGGCGAGTAGCGCGCTTGGGTATGCCATAGGCAGCGTAATGATCGTAAAAGGCAGAGCACCTCGGAGGGTATCTACGGAGCGAGCAAAAGGGCTGGTTTTTTCGAGAGAAGAGAGCGAAGCATTAAGGCATCAGCCCGGCTTTGTTGCATAGATCTCCATTTGAATTCCATTTCTCCTTTTCCCCTCAAAAGTCAGGCGATCTTTACAGCCTTAGGCGCTGCAATCTGAACGAACCGCCTCAGTACAGCAGCCTTGATGGCAGCTTCGGTTCTTTGGTGCTCTATCTTTCGGGCATACATACCTTCTCCTGCAATGGTTTTCCAACGTAAAAAGGCGCTTTCACGCATGCTCAGTCGGTGTTAGCTTTGCTTGCTCTTTCTACCTCTTTCGACTAGCCACCTGTCCGCATTTTGCAGTGGTCTTTGGGCTTGTGCTTTTTCGTCGGAGTATCTACCTTTGCCATGAGCCAGAAAGTGCGTTTGATTTCTCTAGGTCTTTAAAATGTTAATGCCTTAGAATTATTTGGTCTAGAAGTTACCGATGCATTAACTTTAGGTATCTCTTCTTTAAGTGATTAACTAAGCCATGATCCCGATAGTGAATAAGTCAGTCTCATGTGGATTGGGCACTCATAAAGGCCAAACGGTTATCTTTATCCAGTTTTCGGCTTTGTTGCATAAATCCCCTTGCAGCGCTGGCCTTCCCTTTCCCGTGAGGGTCAGGCGACTTTGACGGACTTCGGGGCTGCGACCTGGATGAACTTGTTCAAGATGGCCGCCTTGACAGCAGCCTCTGTTTTCTGGTTCTCAAACTCTCGTGCGTACCTTTTCTCTCCCCGTATCGTCTTCCATCGGAAAAAGGTGTTTTCGGCCTTGCTTCGGCGGTGATAGCCCGACTGTTTTTTCCATCCCTTCCGGTTCGCCACATAGCCGCCCTCGTCTATGGTTGCCAAGGTCGCGTTCCTGGGCAGGCTCGGTCTCGGCCTCTGTGAGCGTGTGCCAGCAGCAGTAGTCATAGGCGACCTTGCTCACGTCAACGCCCCCCATCAGGGTGTCCAGCACCAAATCTGGCAGCACGGCTGCGTCATCGTGTTGTCCGTCAGCAGTTGCGCGGTGATCTCTGCCGTCCTCTCGTCCACCCAAGGTGTATCTTCAATTTCCAGAGATAGGCTTGCTATTTTTCGGTGGCAGATTCCCAGAACTTGGGCTGTTCAGCAGCAGCATTTTGCCTGTGGGCGTGGCCTAATGCCGCGGCGCTATTCCGTTGTGTATTCACCCCCGGCGTTCAAAATTGGCAGTGATGACTGTGTTCGCGAAGCCAAGCTTCATGCGCTTCGTAGTCAGGCACGTATTGCTTCAGCAACGCCCAGAATCTGTCAGAGTGGTTGGGCTCCACCAAGTGCACCAGTTCGTGAACGATGACGCAGTCCTGCACGTCGCGCGGCGCAAAGAGCAATCGGGTGGAGAGGTTGATGTTCCCTTGTGTGGAGCAGCTGCCCCACTTGCTGGTATTGTATTTCAGATAGACCCCTCGAATAGGGCGATTGACGGTGCGTTTGTTCAAGTCGTGCACGCGGCTTTTGATTTCAGGCAGGAAATCGGCAGCGACGACTCGCGAAATGAGCGTTCGGATAACCTTGGCACGTCCCTCCGCAGGGGCCCCTTGTGCCAAGCGCAGCATGATAGTGCCGTTCTCGAGCCAAGCGGTATGCGTCCGCCTGTCTTCTTCTGCAATTTGCAGGGTGTAAGTACGCTCGCCTACCTGCAGGACTTTACCGGTGAGGTACCCAGACGTTATGAAGTGCCTGAACACCTCTGGGTTGGTCTTCATGAGCTGCTCTAGCCATTCCTTTATTTTCGCCATGTGATGGAGCAGGTCGAGTGGGCCTGCATTGAAGGGCATGCGCAAGTGCACACCGCGCTTCGTGATACTGTAGCGGAAATTCCCTCGCTTTTCTCGGTAAATCTTGAGCGGGAGGGATACGCCCATTATCTCCACTTGAACTTCGGTTGAGTAGCGCATCTCATTTCTTTTTAACCACTATAACGCCACAAAGAAAGCCCTTTGCGAAAACCTGGGCGCCCTCGATTTTTGCCGACAGCTGCCTTTTTGCAGAGCAGAGATTTTTTTAGCAGGGTTGGTTAATCTGTTGGCATTTATACCTTTGCCTCTCGTAAAGGCGCCGAAAGATGACAAAAGACGCCTTTTTCTTTAATCCCACTATCTCTTTCACTGCCGTTTAGCCCTCCCATCCTCCTCTGCCGGGAGGCTGACGAAAAAATCCGTTTCTAACCATGAGCGATTCAAGCAGTAGTAGTAGTAGTGGCCCCACCAAATGTACTCTTCCACTCCTCACGTTCCTTTCACTGCTGGTTATTGGGTTTGGCGCAGCCTTCAAGCCCGTGCGCGTGTTGGATGCAGAAATGCTTCAGCTGCGCGAGGAGATAGTGCAGTACGCCCAAACCTTTGTAGGTCTGCCGTACCGTTACGCCAGCCGCAGTCCTGAAAAAGGCTTCGATTGTTCAGGGTTCACCAGCTACATCCTCTCCAAGTTTGACGCTCCTCTGTCGCCCAGTTCGCGCATGCAGGCCCTGCAGGGCAAGCAGGTACCGCTGAGCGAAGTAGTACCTGGCGATTTGCTGTTTTTCGGCCGCAACGGCCAGATACAGCACGTGGCATTAGTGGTAGAAAAGACCCCGGGCGGCATTGTGTGCATCCACAGCACGCGTCGCGGCGTAGTGCTGGAAAATGTGCATGCTTCCTCGTATTGGCGGCCGCGCATCCTTTTTGCGCGCGATGTGCTGGGCGAGCGATAGTGTGCTTTGAGGTACGCGTCAACATGCTGTAAAAGGCGCGTATATCGCAGTAAGATCTGGAAACCTGTTACCCTGACAACGAAACACGGCTTGACGGAACGAAAGACGACGCCGGTCGCTGACAGTTGAGCAGCGGCCGGTTTTTGTTCATACACCTGCACAAGGCTTCTGGCGTTATAGGGCTGTCTTTATACTAAAGTCTTACTGCGCCATGATGTGTATCTCCGCCTTCATTCGCTTAAGTGTTCTGAGTTTGCTGCTGGCCTTGTTGTGGATAGCCTGTTCGCCTTCGCGCAAGACCACAGGTACCGCCCGTGTATCTCCGCCTGATGGGGCAGAAGCCAGCTTGCGCCGCGAGATAGTCCATTATGCCCTGCAGTTGCGCGGCGCTTCCTATCGCTATGCCGGCAAGGACCCGAAAACGGGCTTCGACTGTTCGGGCTTCACCAGCTACGTGTTGCGCCAGTTCAATATCGCCGTTTCTCCATCTTCGGCCCTCCAGGCACGCGAGGGTATCCCTGTGCCGCTCAAGCAAGTACAACCCGGAGACATCATCGTCTTTGGCAAAAACCCGCGCAACATTCAGCACGTCGCCATGGTGGTGGAAAATCGTCCGGAGGGCATTATCGTCGTACACAGCACAACCACGCGCGGCGTCGTTTCTGAGAACATTTCCACCTCCTCCTACTGGCAGCCGCTCATCCTGGAAGCGCGCAACGTCATCCGGCGCTGAAAAGAACTATTAATCTGCTCAAAGCTTACTTTTGCTGGTAGATGGAAGAGGTGCGACCGTGTTTCCTAAGCGCATTTATCCTCTGAAAATCCGCGACAAGCGCCGCCTGTCGCTGCTCTTCGACAAGCTGCTACAGGCACTCGAAGAAGAACCCATGTGTTTGTCGCTCAGGGCTGTAAGCCTTAGCACCAACATTCCGGAGGAAATAATCATGCGCTTGCGCCATCTACACTGCCAAACAGAAGACGCCCCGGAAATTGCGGTGGAGGACTATCACCTTATTTTTACCCATGTCCTGATTCATTATCCTACAGTGCAAATATTCGAGCTTCCCGACGGCACTGTCTTCTTCAAGGTATAGTTGATGGCTGTGGCTTGTACGAACGGTTTCCAGTGGCATTTCAGTCCTCACAACGAACCTTGAACCAAACACTCGTCCCCTTGTTTGAGGCCCAACATCACCTGTCAATAACTCAATTATGGAAAATACAGCAAAAGGCCCTGTGATGCTCTACACCGAGCAAACGCCTAACCCAGAGGCTCTCAAATACGTAACTAATCGCCTTCTCTATCGGGGCATTGCAGATTTTAAAGACAAGGACTTGGCCGCCCAATGGAGTCCTATGGCTAATGCGCTCATGGAGCTGCCCTACGTGAAGAGCGTCTATTTCAACAACAACTACGTTACCATTACCAAAGAAATGAACTACGACTGGGCCGATATCATGCTGCGGCTCAAGGAGTTCATCAAGGAGTATTTAGAAAAAGGCGGTGAAATCATCAAAGAGGGCTTCGCTGAATTCTGGGACAAATACATGTCTGAGCAAAACGCAGCCCAGTTTGCCGGAGAGGATGGAGAGATTGCCCGACGGGTCAAGGAACTCATTGACACCTATGTAAAACCCGCCGTAGAAATGGACGGGGGCAACATTGAATTCAAGGCCTACGAGAAAGGGCGTGTTTACGTAACCATGCAAGGCTCCTGCAGCGGATGCCCGTCGTCAACCGTTACCCTAAAGGCCGGCATCGAGGGCATGCTCAAGCGCATGGTGCCCGAGGTAACGGAGGTCATCCAGGAGATGGAGTGATCTGCGGGCCTCTTTTCCGGCGGGCATTTGCTTTTGGAAATACCGCATAGGCTGGCAGAGCCTAGAAGGCAAGACTCAGCGCATGCTAAGGTCTGCCTTGCGCAGTCCAACATTTGCTATACCTTCGCCGCCAAAGCAAACCATGAGTACTATTCACTCTTTTAGCGTTGAAGGACTCGACGGAGTCGAGATTGACTTCGCGGCGTTTGCAGGTAAAAAGATATTGGTCGTGAATGTCGCTTCAGAATGCGGCTATACGCCTCAATATCAACAGCTTCAGGAATTATACACCCATTTTAAAGACAGTTTGGTAGTGGTCGGCTTTCCGTGTAATGACTTTGGAGGACAAGAGCCGGGAGATGCTCTGGAGATACGTCAGTTTTGCACTGCGCGCTACGGCGTAACCTTTCCCATGACCGCTAAGGTGCGCATCAAACCGCCACACACGCATCCGGTGTATCGTTGGCTAACGACAGCTGCCGAAAATGGCCACTCGGATAGCGAAGTTTCCTGGAACTTTCAAAAATACCTGCTCGATGAAAACGGACACCTTGTGGCCGTTTTCCCACCGGCCTGCGAACCACTCGACCCATCCGTCCTGGCGCACCTGACCTGACATTGTCAGGGCAATGGCGGCCCAAACACCGCTACTGACGAAACAGGCATTCATTACAGCACGCGAGCAGGACACCGGTCATGACCGTATTTGGACAAGAAAGCGCCCAGGCATATTTACAGCATTTGCTCCAATGCGAGCGAGTGCCGCACGCTCTGCTCTTTGCCGGTAAGACTGGCTGGGGTGCCTTGGCCCTTGCACTCGACTTTGCACGCCAGTTGCAATGCCACCATGCGCCCAAGAGCGCACCCGATTGCTCCTGCTCCGCTTGCCAAAAGGCCCGTCGGGCCATTCACCCTGACATTCATTATTCCTATCCCGTCATAGGAGCCAATGCGGTGAGCACTGACTATGTAAACCAATGGCGCCAAGCCATAAGCGAAAACCCATGGATGAGCGCCAACGATTGGTTGCAGCGCATTGGGGCCGAAAACAAGCAAGGCAACATCACCAAAGAGGAGTGCGTCGCCATTGTCAGAAAACTGAGCCTAAAAGTCTTCGAAGGTCGCTATAAGGTGTTGCTCATGTGGTTGCCCGAATACTTGGGCAAGGAAGGTAACCGATTGCTCAAGATCATAGAAGAGCCTCCAGAACAAACGATCTTCCTCCTCGTGTCTGAGAATACCGATGCCATCCTGCCCACTATCCTGTCGCGCTGCCAGCTGATTAGGGTCCTGCCATTACCCGATGATGCCATTGCCGGTGCGCTTCAGGTACAGGCGGGGGTGGGGGCCGAATGGGCGCAACGGCTGGCCTTCCTGGCCGATGGCGACTATAATACGGCCCTCCAGATGGTCAGCGCACCCGAAAGCGATGACGCCCGCCTGTTGGTAGAATGGCTTCGGCAATGTTGGCGCGGCAACGGCATTGAGCTGGTGCGTTGGGCCGAGCAGTTTGCCCAATTGGGCCGCGAAAACCAAAAGAAGTTCTTCGCTTATGCCCTGCATTTCCTACGCGAATTGCTCACCCTGAGATTCGCTCCTCATGCTCCTGCGCGCCTGCGCCCGACCGAGCTAGAAACTGCCCAAAAAATGGCTGCTGCCTTTTCTTTTGAGCAAATCACTCAACTGGCCGACTCCATTAACAACAGTATCTTCTACATCGAGCGCAACGCCAACCCCAAGGCCCTCATGCTCAATATGTCCATTCGCATTCATCTCCTCGTTAAAAACCCTTCTTATGCAACCACTTGACCTCATTTGTCTTGAAAGTAAAAGACGGCCCTATGCCACACTCCAGGGGCTAACACCAAAGGAAACTCCCTTAATTCTCTTTGCTCTTTTCACCCAAGTATTCATCAGAAGCAAATCATGGGCTGCGTAGGCTGTTCTTGTTCTACAGGTAAAGATAGCGTGAAAGGCTGCCACTCCAACGGCGGCTGCGCCACCGGCGGCTGCAACCGCCACAACACTTACGATTGGCTAACGGCTATGGGCATCCACGACCCCGAACCTTTCGATATGGCGGAGGTCAGCTTCAAAAATGGCGCCCGCAAGGATTTTTTCAAAAACCCGCCGCATACGCGCGCTACTACGGGCGACTGGGTGCTGGTAGAGTCGGCCACCGGCGGATACGACGTCGGCGTCATCTCCCTGTCGGGCGAGCTGGTGCGCCTACAGATGAAGCGCAAACGCGTGAGACCTGATAGCCGCCAGCAAAGCGTCATCCGAAAAGCGCACGAGCGCGACCTAGAGCGCTTAGACCAACTGCGCAAGGCCGAACGCGATGTAATGATACGCGCCCGAGTCATTGCGCGCAGCCTCGATTTGAAAATGAAAATCGGCGACGTAGAATACCAAGGCGACGGGCGCAAGTGCACCTTCTACTACACCGCTGATGGCCGCGTGGACTTTCGCGAACTTATCCGCCACTATGCCCGCGAGTTCAATGTGCGCGTGGAAATGCGCCAAATAGGCGCTCGGCAGGAGTCGGCCCGCATCGGCGGCATCGGCAATTGCGGTCGCGAGCTGTGCTGTTCTACCTGGTTGGCCGAGTTCAAGAGCGTCAATACTTCCGCCGCGCGATACCAAAACTTGGCCATCAATCAGGCCAAGCTTTCCGGCATGTGCGGCCGCCTGAAGTGCTGCCTCAACTACGAACTTGATACTTATATTGATGCCCTGGAAGACTTCCCCGACAAAGCTGAGCGCCTGAAGACAAAGGCCGGTCTGGCCATCCTCGTCAAGACTGATGTCTTCAAACGACTCATGTACTACACCTACGCCGAAGATCGCGGCAAACTCTTCACCCTGCACGTAGATCAGGTGTGGGAGGCTTTGGAACGCATCAAAAATGGAGAATTGCCTACCAGCCTAGAGGAAATCCTCTCCTTGGCCCCACCCCCGCCGCCAGAAGAGCCAGAGGAGGACGAAGAACAAGAGTTTGACTTTGAGAATGTGGGCAATGTGCTTGAGCTACCCATCGAAAAACGCAAAAAGAAGCGCAAGAAAAAACGCAAAAAGCGCGCAGCCCAGAGCCTTGCTTCCGCATTAGGACAAAGCGAACCGCGACCTGAAGACCCAGCCTCTGCCCAGCCTGCGGGCAAGCAGACCAATGCCCCCACACCACCACCCGAAAACGGAGCGGGGTCATCACAGGCCAAGCCGCAAAAGAAAAAGAAGAAGAAGAAAAACAACCGACCTAACGGTGAGGGCCACCCGCCCAAACAATAATACCTCCAGCGCTAATTTGCGCCCCCGTCTCTTGTCTTTCGTCAATATTCGCCTCTTTGTATGCAGTACGACGTTGTTATCATCGGTTCCGGCCCCGGCGGATACGTAGCCGCCATTCGATGCGCTCAATTGGGCATGCGCACCGCTATCGTCGAGCGCTATGCCACCCTTGGCGGCACTTGCCTGAATGTGGGCTGTATCCCATCCAAGGCCCTGCTCGACTCTTCGGAGCACTACCACGCCGCCAAGCATCATTTCAAAACCCACGGCATCGAGCTGAAAGACCTCAAGGTCAATATGCCCCAAATGATCCGTCGCAAAAACCAGGTGGTGCTCGAAAACAGCAAGGGCGTCGAGTTCCTGATGAAGAAAAACAAGGTGGACGTTTATCACGGCCATGCCTCCTTCCTGAACCCTAAAAAGATACAAATCGCCCAAGAAGAAGGCGGAAAGATAGCACTTGAAGCTCGCAACATAATCATTGCCACAGGCTCCAAACCTATAGTGCCCCCTCAATTTAATTACGACAAAAAACGCGTCATCACCAGTACCGAAGCCCTCAATATTGAGAAGGTGCCCCAGCGCATGCTCATCATTGGCGGCGGCGTCATCGGCCTCGAACTGGGCAGCGTCTATGCGCGCTTAGGCACGGAAGTCAGCGTCGTCGAATACATGGACCGCATCCTGCCCACGATGGATGCTGACTGCAGCCGAGAGCTCAGCAAAAGCCTCAAAGCCCTGGGCATGCAGTTTTACCTGCGCCACGCCGTTACGGAAGTAAAACCCACCAGCAGCCAGGTAACCGTTGTTGCCCAAAGCCGCGACGATGCTACCAAAACCCTCACTTTCGATGTGGACTACTGCTTAGTCTCCATTGGGCGCCGCCCCTACACCGATGGCTTGGGGCTGGAAAATATCGGCATCGCTCTCGATGAGAAGGGCCGCATCCCCGTGAATGACCGCCTCGAGACGGCGGTGCCCGGCGTGTACGCCATTGGCGACGTCATCCGAGGCGCCATGTTGGCCCACAAGGCCGAAGAAGAGGGCGTTTTTGTGGCCGAAGTGCTAGCAGGCCAAAAGCCCCACATCCATTACCACCTCATTCCCAACGTCGTGTACACTTGGCCCGAGGTGGCTGGCGTCGGCTACACAGAAGAAGAACTCAAAGAGCAAGGCGTGCCCTATAAAGTCGGCAAATTTCCCTTCCGGGCCTTGGGCCGCGCCCGAGCCAGCATGGACACCGACGGCATGGCCAAAGTCATTGCCCACGCAGATACAGACGAAATACTCGGCGTCCATATCGTAGGCGCTCGCGCCGCCGACATGATTGCAGAGGCTGTGGCCCTTATGGAATTCCGTGCCTCTGCCGAGGATGCCGCCCGCATGAGCCACGCACACCCCACCTATACAGAGGCCTTCCGCGAGGCTGCACTGGCAGCAACCTCAAACCGCCCTATTCACCTCTGAGGGCCGGTTTCCAAACCGGGGAGAAGACGTATTGCATCTCTGCTGCTATCTGGCGGCAGGTGGCTGCGTAGGCTTCCTTTTCTTGTGGTGTGCCATCACAAGCCTTTGGGTCTTCGTAGGGTAGCGAAAAGCGCTCGCTTGCACCCGGCACTATTGGGCAATGCTCATCCGCATGGGCACACGTCGTGACGGCGGCAAAATCCTGCGTCGGGTTAGGCGGGCTACTGTACCATTTGGAAAAGGCCACAATAGGCCCCACGCCCTCGGCATAGCGGATGAGGTACACCGGATTTGACCCAGCCGTGATGGCCACCACCCCCAGACCTGCTTCAGAAAGCGCCCGCAGCGTGTTGGGGTGGCAGGCCGTAACCTCTGTGCCACCGGAAAAGCATTCCACAGGACCTACTCCGGCCCTATGTGCAGCCACCTGCGCCCACACCTGGGCAAAATGGCTCCGGCGCGAGTTGTGGGTGCAAATGAAGACGAGACGAGCCGTTCCACCTGCGCGCAGGCACTTGCTGACGTAGTCGGCCAGCGCATCTAGCACCTGCAGCCGCTCGGCCGCTATGACTACCTCGCCTAACGACTGCAGATATTGCTCCAGGGGTGAAAAAAGTGGGAATGGTCTCATGCTCATGGCGTCCATCCTTTTTTGAGCAAATGGACGCCTCAAGGTAGGAAGGGCGGCAGAAGGCGCCCAAGGGGTGCTGTGTTAAGTTTCGCGATTGCAAAGGGTACGTTTTCCGGAGCGTCCGCAAGGCCTGCTATTTTGGAGTGATGAAATGATGAATGATGAATGATGAGTGAAAAGTAGAAGCGGCCACTTTCCTGCCGCCTTTCTCACCTCCGTTTTTTTGGGGAGTGAAAAAACGGCTGCCGGCTTCGGAGCGGCTGCTGTGGGCGTAGTGGATAGGCGCGCGGCCCCTGTTTGGCCCCGTGCGTGTTTTCGTCCCGCTTTCGGGCCTTAATAATGGCGAAACGGTGGTCTCTCGCCTCCGCGCCTGCAGGCACGGCGCCCCTGCGGTGCCGCTCACGCCGTTATTAAGCCCCCAGGGCGAGACGGGCGCATGCTCAGGCCCAAGCCGGATCTCCGCAGGTGCGGGTGCGCCAGAAAGCCGAGCCGAAGCACTGGAGCCGTTTTTTCCAAAAAACAACCTCGATAAGGAGGGCGCAGTCAGCAGCAGCCGCAGAGCAGGTGGTTTGGAACATAGCCCTTGCCGGAAAATGTGTACCCTTCCAAAGCGAAAAGGACAACACAGCTTAGGCAGTACCCTCTCGCATAGCCTCTTCCCTTGTCGGTGCGGGTACAGGCGGCTGCCGAAGTACTTGGCGATAGACCGACTCGATGCGCCACGCTACCGTATCAGCATCGAGACCCAACTCGAGCAGGCGCTCGCGTCCGCGCGTTCGGCCTTTTTGGAGGGCAAAGTGCAGGGCCTCGCGCAGTTTTTCAGCAAAATGCGACGGCTCATAGTCAGCCACAAAACAGCCCTCGGTATCGCCCAAGACCCAGGCCGCATCGCCAGCAGGAACGCTAACAATAGGGCAATTGCAGGCCATGGCTTCCTTGATGACATTGGGCGAGCCTTCGCCAAAAGAACACAATACGAGCACATCGGCGCTATTCAGATACTGCACCACTTGGTCGTGTTGCACCGGATAGGGGTGAAGCAGCTCTACGTCTGGCCGTTGCAGCAGTCGGACAGCCTCACGCGCCAAGGCGATGTTTTTGTTCGGGTCATTGGGATTGCCCAAAAAAAGAACGTACTGACGGTCAGGGCGCATCCCTAGTGCCTCGCGACAACCGCCCGAGATGAGCTGAAACTGCTCTAAGCGCACACCGTTGGGAATGACATGCGAAATCCGACGTCGCCACACCACTCGCGTCAAGTCGGGCGCCTTGGAGATAACGGCCCGCACAAAGGGCAGCAGCAGGCGCGTCAGCAAGATGGGTATGCGGCTCTTCCACTCGATGCGCCCCGGAGCTACAAAGGTGCCTTGCGCGTCGTCGCCCATGAGCGACACCACCACCGGCACGCGCCCCAATGACGCAAGCACCGCTACCCACCCGCACAGGGAATAATGCGCATGGATGAGGTCGTACTGTTGGGTGCGCAGATGACGCCGCAACGGCCCCACATTGCGCAAATAATTCTTCCAGCCTTTGCCGCGGATGGGGAAGTAATCCACCTCGATACCGCGCGCCCGCAACGACTCGGCCTGCGCGTGTGTGAACGGCGATACCGGAAAGGCTTTGAAATTGCCGCTAAATACAAAGAGTACCCTCATCTGTACACCTCCGCTGCTTGATTTTGCAACAGTTGAAGCACATGCTCAACGCGCAGAGCGAAGCACTCTAGCCGGTTGAAATCGCCCGGTTCGAACACCCATTCGGCCCCTGCACGGCGATAGCGCCCAGGCTGACCATCCACCAGCATCTGGTAAGGGTCTGACTGCCCGAAAATGCACTGCATCTCATTGACGAGATAATCTCCGCCTTGAGGGGCTTCAAAGAGGTCAACCGCCTGAGACAGGAAACCGTATGGCTCGGTGATGGCCTCTACAAAATCGAACAGTTCCAACGGCGGGTTATCGTAGCCTTTGAGCAAGCTGCCACTGGCCATACTGCCCTTCTTGAGTTTTTTATGGGCGAAAAAGGACTCACCAATGCGCACCACGCGCCACTCAAAGTCGTGAGGTATGTACTGTTGCAGCAGCACAAAGTCCTTCTGCACATCAGCCCGCTGAATGCGGTATTGCTGCAGCTTTTGCTGCAGTTCCTGTGGGCGCAGCAACTTGCGCAGGGCGCGTTTCACAAAGCCTTTCTTGCGCCATTTAGGCCCTACCTGGAGCGAAGCGCCTTTTCCCGAGAAGACATTCTCTACGTAATGGCGGGCTTCTTTTTCATTTTTCAGAAAAACCACTCCACTGCCGCCGCCCCCAATGCTGGTTTTGCCCACTAATGGGAAGTGGGCCGTTCTCAAAAAATCCAGCGCTTCTTCCCGGTAATAGAACACCCATGTTTTCGGGTGTGGAATGCCGCGCGCCTCCAGCCAGTAGGCTAAGTACTTTTTGTTTTCATAAATCTGGATTTCCTCAAACGACGGGTATACCGGTATGCCCAGCACATGGTGCAGGATGGTCAGGCGCTCATCGAAGAGGATGCGGAAGGCCGTATTCCACCCCGGTGGCGTGGCGAGCATGGCGTCGAAGCGGCCTGCGCGCATGCGTTCGAGCCAGTCGGCGCGAGTGATGTCCACAACCTCCCAGCTGAGCACATCGGTGCGCTCGGCGCAGGCGTGCACCCAAAGGAGGTGGTCATCGGGCACTTCATTTTGCAAAATGGCGAGGTGTGGCATAGGTGGCAATACGGTTTTAGAGACTGAGCAAGGCAGCTTCCAAAAGCTCCTTCAAAGTGTGTACTAGGAGGGCAAATTTTGCTGCCAAAGGCTTTATCTTGAGACGATAGAGATGCTCAATGGCAGGGTGTTCCTTCAAGAACCGAAAAGAGCGGGCCTTGACTTGGCAGGCTAAATGCCTCTCTTGGCAAATGAATACGCGGCACAATGGGTACTCTGCTGAAGCGGTGTCGTACTTGTAAGGCTCATTGCCGTCGCCAAAGTCCAGCACAGACAGGTTGTTTTGGCTCATCCAGTGGGCGATGTCGTAGATGAGTGCTTTTCCTGGGCTGTAGCGCGCATACTGCGGGTCGAAAGTGGTCGCATGAAAAACGAGGGCAGGCGGCTGAAGCAAACCGATAGCAAAGGCGACAGATACTCCATCGGACAGGCGCAGTGAGAAGCGCACCGCAATGCCCTGCTGATGCCAGGCTCGCAGACACCCCAATAGAAATTGGCGTCGCTCTGCTTTCTGAAAGGCAGAAGGTGTTGGCGTGTTGGCCCACCGTCGAATGTGCGCTGCGCAATAAGCATCCGCCCAGGTTTCCAAATCATCCGCACTGGTGCTCGCCTCAAAGGTTGCCTGCTGCTGGGTATGTAACCGATTGGCGTAGTAGCGATAGCGCGGGTTTTTGTGCATGCGCGCTTCCAGTTCGGCTGGCGTGGGCGCCTTGAGCACTGGGCATACGGAGTGCGGTACCAATACCCAGCCCAGGTCTAGCTCGCGAGCAGCAGCCTCTAGCAGGGGCAGATAGCCCGAGTCCAAGGGTTGATTGTTCATTTCAAATGACCAACCTTGCTCCTTTAGAGCTGCCAGCAGCGCATGGCAGAATGCCTGCTTCTCCTCCGTGCTGCAGCGTCGGTCAAAGACGAAAGTGTTGAGGTCTGTTTTCAGGTCGCTTAGAAAGGTGCAGACCCTATTGCACACTTTAAGCAACACCGCGCCGTGTAGCTCGCCATCCAGTTTCCATTGAAAGACAGCCACCTGCTCTGAGGTATAGTCGGCAAAATAGCGCAAGAGCGCAGGCGCCTTGAAGGGCGAACGTGTGGCGCTGTTGTTCCACAAGCGCTCGTAGTCATTCCAAAAGATTTCGGAGGGCTTCCCTAAAGAGAGCAATGCAGATGTAGCCATAAGAGCGTGTTTTGAAAAAGTGAGGCGAATGGCCATCGGCTTAAGGGAAGCGCCAGCAGAGGAGCTACACTTCACACAGGTAGTACACCCACGGATCATTGTGCAGGGTGTTCAGGCGCGAGTGGTCAACTTCTTGGCCCGTTCGATAGGAGAACACGCGCACGTTGCGGAAGTCCAAACGCTGCAACTGCCAGACCTGATACTCCGGCTGAATGTAATAGAGGCTAAGCGAAAAATGCTCTACACCATCGCGCAACACTGCAAATTTCTTGTCAGTGTATTGGCCCGGTAGGCCATTGTAGCGCAGCAGCATAGCAATGCGGTAGAACTGATACAAGAATTCGCGCCAGCGCCGATACCACTTCGGCCGATACATAGTGGGCACGTAGAGGAGATTGTGGCTAGAAAAGACGAAGTACCCACCCGGCTTGCACACGCGCTGCACCTCGCGGAATACATGATCGCGCTCTTGCGGTGCCACGCAATCAATGCCGTTAAAGCTGAAGAGCACAAAGTCGTAGTAGTAGTTAGGCAGTCCCTTCATTCGCGTAGCATCTAGCACAAAGAAGCGCGTGCGCGGTCCGACCTTAGGGAAGCGCTGTTGACAAGTCTCTACCATGCGCTCGGCGTAGTCGGTGCCGTGGTATTCGTACACGAGTGGCTCGAAGTGCACAGTGGTCCGCCCCCCGCCAATGCCTAAGTCGAGCATGCGCCAGCCCGGAAGGCGGTCGCGCAACAGATGGAGGATGGTCTCCTCGGGTTTCTGCAGGTCTGCTACCGAAGCATACGTACTGAGCACTCTGTCGGAGTTCCATACCTGCTTGTCCTTTACGGCGTCAATGATGTTCATAGTCCAAGAGAATGTTGAGACAGGTGAAAGGAATGGCGTTGAGCCGTTTACGAAAGCAGGGGGGCAACTAGCGGACCGAAAGCAGTGGATATGATGAGCAATAAAGCGACGTTTCCGCGCAGGTTTCGATATAGCGGCTTCAGGCGGTTTTGGTAAAAGCCGTAAAGAGCCGGATTTTGGCGTATCGTTCGAATGAAGCGGGTTTTCAGAATAAAGCGGAGGTTGCTCTTTCGGGAAATAAAGACCCTGCGAAGCACTTGATCTTGAGAGGCGACATAGTATTTGTAAGGTTCGTCGCCATCGCCGAAGTCGAGCCGCCGAAGGCCGTTTTCAGCCATCCACTGGGCGATGTAGTAGATGAGTACCCGCCCAGGGCTGACGTGGGCGCAGTCCGGATGGAACGTGGGCGTGTGGTAGATGAGCGTTTCTCCTTCCAGCAAGCCGGCCATCAAGCCCACGCGTCCTTTAGGAATACGCAGGGCAAAGCGCACTAGCAAGCCATCCTGCTGCCAAGCGCGCAAGCAGCTTTTGAAGAAATCGCGTCGCGCTGGGTCGCGATAGGCAGAGGGCGTGGGTGTGGGTGCCCAGCGCAACACATGCGCCTGGCAAAAGTCTTCGGCCCAGCCATCCAGGTCTGTATCGTCGGTAAGCACCTCGAAGGTGCCCTTTTCCTGTTTGATGAACTTGTTCAGCTTGTAGCGCGTATTGCGCGAAGCGCGCACCTCCTCGAAGAGGGCCTGTGGGGTAGGGGCCTCGGCGATGGGGCACACCGAATAATCCAGGCTCAGCGTGTACAAGCCGCTGTAGCGCAAAGCATCTTCCAGCGCTGGCATGTAGGTAGCCCAGGCGGGCTTGTGGTTGAGCATGAGGGCCAAGTTGTCGCGCTCCACACATGCCAGCAGTTGCTCGAAGTAACGGCGTTGGGCTGCAGCATCAAGCCCCCGATGCAGAATGAAAAAGTTAGCATCGGTTTTCAGGTCGCTCAGGAAGACCCAGTGGTCACTGCTTTGGCGAAGGAGGGTGGCGCCCACCAATGTTTCGCCCTCGTATGCAGTGAAGAACGCCATCTCCTCATCAGCACAACGCTGAGTGTAATACTGCAAAATAGCAGGTGCCTGAAAGGGCGACGGATGACTGCTCTGCGCCCACAGCTGAGCGTATTGGCGCCAGAAGGTTTCATCCGGCTTGGCGTATGTCAAGGTGTAATTCATACAGTGGCAGAGGGTTCGAACGGTTGCACAGGATGAGAAGCGGCCGACCAGCCGGCAGCCACAGAGTAGAGGTGAATTAAATCGCTCAGCGCGACGGCACTGCGCGACAGGCCGTTTTCCATCAGGTAAGCAATACCCGACTGCAGCATTTCCCGATGCTCTTCGGGGCGTATGTGCTGCAGCAGTTCGTGCTGATAGCGGCGGAAATAAGTCTCTACGGCGTTAGAGTCGCCTCTTTCCCGTTGGAAAAACTTGTGGTAAGTTATGCGGCCTACCAACAGCGGCCGCCGCCAACCCTCCAGGACGTCGGCTGGGCTATAGCCCTTGTTAGTGCGCATCCGATATAGTTGTGGGTCGGTGCGGCGTAGAAAAGCCGAGTAAAACATCTGCCCCTTCATGCGGCGGTTCTTTTGTTTGTCAAACAGACGCGCGTGCAGGCCAGACCATACCGTCTTATTGAGCGCCTCAAAAAAGCGCAGCGACAGGTAAGGCGTGCGATTACTTAACACGTAACTCTGCATCACCAACTCTGGGCCAAAGTATTTGCGAAATATCTCCTCCAGGACAAAGCAGTAAAATTGCTGGTTGATGTCCATGTCAGCCCGTGCGCGTAGGAAATGCTCAAAGTCGCTGATGAGCGCGTCCATTTCAGTGCGGAAATGCACAGCAACTTGGCGCCCGGCTGCTCGGCGCAGGAAGTCCTTCCAAGAGTCATCGGGTGCCTCAAAAACCTGGATAAGCGCCTGGGTCATCATGACCCCTGGCTGGTGCATGGCCCTAAACAGCTCACTGCCAAAGTTGCCCGTCAGGATGTAGCGGAACCGCTTAGACAGCACCTCCGCAGCGTAGAAGTAGTGGGGGCGCCCCAAGTTGCCGTTGTACTCCGAGCGCTGCATGAATCCTATGGCTGAAGGCAGGGCGTGGTTGCGCACGTAGATGTCATCTAGGTAAATGGGCAGGAAAGGAATGCCCAATTCCTGCGACTGCCGTGCGGGCAGCGACACATCCGACTCGCCCGGCATGCCAAAGCTGTAGGTCAGGAAATCGTCGCGGTACGCCTGTCGGGCGGCGGCCACCAGCGTACGACCATCGAAGCCGCCGGTGAACGACACTGCAAAGGGTTCATTGGGCAAGAACAGCTGACATTCGCGCTCGAATACTTCCGTCAGTTCGTCCAGCACCTCGCGACCGCTGAGGAAGCCGTGTCCAAAGTAGTTTTCCAGCCCCATAGCCCGCTCTTCGCGTGCGCCCTCCTCGCTGAAGGTCAGCCAGCGGTGAGAGCCTAAGAGGTGAATGTTCGTCCACCACGTCGAGTCGAACAGCGAGTAGTTAAACAGCAGCCGTTCCAGCAAATTGCGTCGGTTGAGTTGGCCTGCGTTGTGGTGTCGGGCCAAATAAAAGGAAGAGGTGCATATGCGCACATGGTCGCCCTCTTTTTGCCAATACAGCGGATAGATGCCGCCAAAGGAGGTGCCACAGCGAAAAAGACCATCCCGAACCAAAAACCAATAATAGTGCCCCCGCACTTCGGTGTATAGCGAACGCAGGCTAAGCGAGCCGCTATGCCAGTCCGTTACCCGTCCGGCGGCGCGCTGGCGGTCGCCAAAAATCGGGTCGCCCAGCAAATAGAGCTGGCTTCCGTCGGGCAACTTCAGCACTTCCAAATGTTGCACGCCAGGGTACAGGTACAGTGTCTGTTGCGCGCGCTCTTTCAGCGAGGGTTTCGAGAGCACCTCCACTCGCAAGCGTGGCGCATTGGGGCCGCAGTAATAGTCCAAATAGGCAAACATGGTTCTGTCAGTTTCTTCCGAGTAAGCGGTTTTTCCATTCGTTGAGAAGCCAAACCGCGTAGTACGGCTGTTGGCGGTAGTGGCTGCCCAGTTTGTAATCCAGCTTCCGATACATCCACCACGGGCGGATGTTACCCCAATCCGTACCTATGCGCGGAATGCGGTCAGAGCGATGCACTTCAGCCGTCATCTTGCCCGCTGTAGTGGCCTCGTACCCCGACTCTTTGGCGATTAAATGGGCGGAAAGGCTGTTGTCTCCGTGAGGCCAACACAAAAAGCGCACTGGCTTGTGTAAGTGCTCTTCCAAAACCTGGCGGGAGTAAGCGATTTCATAGCGCAGCCGCTGGGCAAATTCAGCCTCCGTTTCTTCCTCAACTATCAGTTTCTGGGCGGCTTTCCAGTGTTGATAAACCTGAAGCGCTCTGCGCTCAAAGGTAGGGCGATGTTCGGGAATAGTCAAATCATATTTATCCGCCAGTGCCGCCATTTCTTGCAGGAACTGAGGAGCGATGACTTTTCGGCGGGCGACGACGGCAGAAGTCTCCTCAAACAGCGGCGTGCCCAGCGGAAGGCGCTGCTCAAAGCCCGCATCCCGACTGTAGAAGGGTTTCTCGTCGAGTGCGTAGGAATTCAGGATAGGGTAGAAGCCCGCAAATCCGCCGTAGTAGAAGCCGCGTAGCCGGTCGCTTATAGGGTACTTGGCGTGGCTCATCGTGTGCGATTGCACATCGGCAAACCCGGAGGCCTGCATGCGGCGCAGCTCGCCCCACGACAGCTGCCCCAAGCCGTTGAGTGCAGAAAGGCGGCAGCGCCCTGCCCACACATCCTCCAAATTAGGGCGCACCTCTTCGTGTGGCTCGATGAGCTCGGGGCACACAAAGAGCGTGATCTTCATACCATATTTCTTTGCCACTGGAAAGGCGTACACCCAGTTGTCCAGCAGACCATCGTCGAACGTCAGGCACACCGCCCGCTCATCTAAAGGGCGCTCTCCACGGCGCATGGCCAGCCATTCTTCCAGGAAGATGGCCCGATAGCCGCGGTCGCGCAGGTAGCGCATCTGCGCTTCGAAGCGATCCAAGCGCATCGTCAGGAAGCGCAATGGCCAGCCTGAAAATGGGCGCGGCGCCACCGAGTGGAAGTACAGTACAGGAGGACTAACGACTGGCATAAATCTGTTCAATTTCGCGCAGATGGTTTTGGATGTCAAACAGTTGTTGTAGGCGCTCTGCAGTGCCGTAGGCTTTTTGGGCCAAATGCGGAAAGTCGTCCACAGCGCTTAAAAAGCGCCGGCGTACCAGTTCATAGTTGTCGGGGTTGCCTAAGCAGAAAGTGGCTGCGTCGCCGTGTATTTCCTCGAAAACCGGCACATCGCTCGTCAGCACGGGCAGGCCGGTGAGCAACCCTTCCGCTACCACATTGCCAAAGGACTCATGCTCACTCAGAAAGACGAAAAGGTCGGCCTCGGCATAGAAGGCCGCCACATCTTCTATCCACCCGTGGAAAAAGATGCGTTCGGCGTAGGGGCTTTGCTGTGCCATCTGACGAAGCGCCGCTTCAAGTGCGCCTGTACCTGCCATGTGCAGTTCCACCTCGGGCCGTTGGGCCGCTATCTCTTCAAAGAGGCGTATGGCCAAATGGGCATTTTTGCCCGGTGCCAACCGCCCTACATACACCATGCGGCGCAGCTGGGTGCGCAGGCGCCGATACCTCAGAAAGCGCTCCAATTCAAAGCCATTGTACACCACCTTGGGTTGCAACGGAAGAGCGTCGCGCTCGAAAACGGCTGCGCTGTGCCGAGAGTTGGCCACATACCGAACCCGAAAAAGCCCTGCCAAAAGCCAAGCCGCCTTGAGGTAGAGGTGGTCTTTCCATGTCTTCCAGTGCTTGGTCCCATGTATATGATATACCGGCTGGCGCACTCCAGCCAATAGTGTCAACAGCAAGACCACTGGCCCGCTGTTCACTAAATGAAACAAGCCGCGCCGATGCTTGCGGGCATAGCGGAAAAAGCGCGTGTAACACGCCCAGTTGTCTCGAGAGCCTTCGGCAAAATGCCCGTTCAGCTGCGGGTTCAGGTGGTTGCCCGTGGGGCGAAGGCTGTAGATGTACACCGCCTTCCGCCCTAAAAAATGTTTGGTGTAATGGGTAATGTACGACTCCATGCCGCCGGGGAGCGCTTCCCAAACGACGTAGTGGATAGATGGTGCCGCCTGCAAAGACAGAGTTTTCTCTTGCATGGTATTGCGTGTGAAGGGGTAGTGAACTCAGGATTAAATCGGCAGGCGGGGGGATGAAAATGGCAGCGCTGTTCCGGTAGGAAAATCAGCCGCTCGCCCTGTCAGGCGGATTAAAGGAAAGCCGGTAGGCAATGGCGCCCAACGTAAGATAAACTCCAATCACCATGCCAGCTACGGGGTCGGCATAGAAAGCAAACTTTTGCCCCGAGCTCGAATGGATGAAAAACCAACCTGGGAAAAAGGTACAGAACACCAGCAGCGTCTCCTTGAACGGCTCACCACTTCGCAGGCGCAGGCTGCGAAGTAATAGCGTACCGTGATAGCCCAAGATGAACACTAGCATCAGGATGGCTCCGATGATGCCAGCATGCAACAAGATATTCTGATTGGCCACGTGGAAGTCGCCATATTTGAAGAACTCATCCGAAAACCCCCAACCCGAAATGGGCGATTCGCTCCACTTGTCCATTACTCGAGGGCTCCGCTCGTTTAGGCGCGAAAGCGTGCCGCCCGCCGTAACATCGCCGCCTGCCAGCTTCTGAAGTGTAGAAAAACGCGCAAAAGCGTTCGCAAACTGCTTCTCTATGACAGGTATCTGCAACAACAACACCACTACCAAAGCACTGACCATACCCAAAGAAAAGGTCTGCTTTAGGCTCATTTTCTCAATAAAGATCAAGTACAGCACCAGCGAAAGCGAAAAACCAATGATCCAACCCCGCGTAGCCGAAAGCACTACGCAGAGGGCCGCTGCCGCAATCACACCATACAGATAGCGACGGTCAAAACCGCTTCGCCGCGCTAGCCAATAATAAGCGCCAAAATAACCCAACAACACGCTGTTATCGCTGTAAAAACCGCGATAGGTCTGTCCCTTCGCCACATTTACCGTAAACCAGAACTTCTTCATCACCCCCAGCGCTTGCGAGGGCGTGATGCCCAGGGCTATGGTGAACACCTGTGCAAACAGCGCTAAAAACACCATCGGAAACACATAGACAAACAGTTCGCGGTAGTCTTCTTCCGTGCGCAGCAGCCGCGGAATGGAATACAGCAGCGTCAGCGGCAGCAGAAACTTTACCAACCGAAACTGCACATTGAGCGCCGGTGAAAGCCCTAAGGCATAGCCCTGCATCACCAACAGGATAATGTAAACCCCCATCATCGTCAGCAGGCCCCGATGAAAGAGCGGCTCGGGTGGCTCCTTGCGCAGCGCCTTGACAAAGGCAACCAGAACATACAGCTGCTCAAACTCAATACCCGGAAGCCCCGGCAACAGATACGCCACCGCCTCGTAAGGGTTAAAAAAACCCCAAAAACCATCGCCAATGGTTAGAAACAGCGCCAGCCACATCGCCTCCTCATTTTTCGAACGCGCATAAGCAATGAGCATCAGCGCATACAGCGGCGCACGCATGAACTCCGGCAAGTAGTACGTGGCGGCAATTGCCACGGCCAACCAAAAAAAGTAGATGCCAAGTTTGCGTACCATAGTCGGCTCTGGACAACAGGATTTAGCAACAAGTGAGATTAAAGCGCCAAGGCGTTCAGCATGCGCCGGATAACCATGGCCGGTGTGTATCGCTCCAGCACACGGGCGCGCATCGCAGAGATGCACGCCTTTCGCCGCGGCTCATCGTTCAGCCAAAATCGCGCCACATCCTCAGCTTCCCGATAGTTTCGGATAACAGGCAACTCCATACCCTCGAAGACGCGCTCCAAGTCGGCGCTGTATTCACACAAAGGTAAAATACCCGAACCCAAGATGTCGAACACCCGCACGTGTATGCCCCGAAACAGCGAAGGTACCAGCTCTACCGGCGCTATCTTGCTGCAGTTGTACACCAGATTGTTGAAAGCCGCGTCGAAGCGGTCGTGCGGCACAATCTTACTGGCCGCGCCGGGAAAGAGGTCATACCACCGCTCCATGCTCCCGCTGATGTAGGCCTTGAAGTCGAAATTCCGGAACAAATCCAGAAACAGCATCCGCTTGTAGCCCCAGTTAGTCTTGCTAGCGCTGCCCACGTAGATGAGGTCAGAGCGGTAGCGCTCCCGCTCTGCAGCAGGCACTTCCATAGGGTAATACACTTGGCTGTTGAAACCAAAACAATCAAACACCATATTAGGCACGCCCATCTGTGTCAGCTGCTCACACCATAGCGTATCCGGGCTGATGACATAGTCGGCGTAAAACAGGATGTGCAAATTGTAAATGTTCGAAGGCGTGTACAAGGGGTTGTCGCCCAGCATGAAAGCAACCTTTGCCGAGCGCTTGAACTCTTCTATCAAGGCAGGGCGAGCCAGCTGGTTGTTGTAAATGAAAACCAGCTCAGGTTGAAACTCGCGAAAAATGCGCAAGTACTCCGCGTTGGTCTTCCGCACATAAGGCTCTTCCCACAGCCGCCGCAGGCGCATGGGCAATGTCGTGTAGTTGTTGTAGCGCGCATTGACGCGCGGCGAGAAAAAAGATTGGTAGTCCACCGCTTTCAGCTCCACCCCGTTGGCCTCCAAACCAGCGATGATAGATTGCAGAAACGGGTATTGCAGCGGAGCAAGCAACAGGCACCTCATAGTTAAGTGTTAAGGGTCGGAAGATGTAAGTTTGCGGCAGCCCATTGCCAAAATCCGTACCACAAAAACGAGCTTACGGCAGCCCTAAACGTATCAGACGCGCAGCCTGATGCCCCGCCGACGTGCGTAATAAGGCCGTATACTGCCCCGCAGGCCAACCCGCCGCATTAAAATGCGCGTAGTGTAGCCCCGTGGGCAAGTAGCCCAACTCCCTGACTTGCCAAAGCCGACCACTCGCATCGCGCACCTCCACCGTTACCCTGTCTGCCTGTAGCAAAGCAAACTGCAACACCACCTGACTGACAAACGGGTTGGGCGCTGCTACCAAACTTACAATCCCAGACGACGGCAAGCGCGTGCTCACATTACCACTACCCATCGGCGCTAGAGGCGGATATGGTGGCGCCACCGACACCACTGAAGCACTCAAACGCCGAGACCCATGCACCGTCGCCCAAGCTGGCCCTACTTCCACAGTGTAATCAGATGTCTTCACATCATTGATGAAAACAAACTCCGCCTGCGCCCGCTCTTGCGTCAGGTCCAAGATGAAGTAGCCATATTGCGTCAAGTCCACAAACTTCACGTGCGGGTTCAGTGATTGCACCAATGCCGGCCCCCCAGGCACGCTCACTTTGCCCGACGAAATGCTCGTAGCGATGAATTCCACACCTATGGCGTTGTCGCCCGTGCTGGAGTTGTAGTTGGCCAAAGGCAAGTCATTGGCCCAAGCTGTATGAAGGTCGCCGGTTAAGACGATGAGATTATTGGTCTGATAAGCCAGCAAACTATCGTACAAGCGTTGGCGCTGTATGGGATAGCCGTCCCACTGGTCCGGGTTAAGCACCGTGCCAAAAGCCATCAGCGGCGCCATCATGACCTGCTGCCCCAGCGCTATCCAGCGTGCCGAGTCTTGCCGAATGTGGCTGGTGAGCCATTCGAACTGCTGCGCGCTTATGATGGTGCGGCTCGTGTCACTAATTGCCGGGCTGGACGCCAGCACCTGTTCGCTCCGCCCCTCCAAGCGCGTGTCGAGCATGTACAGCGATAACAGATTGCCAAAGACAAACTTGCGGTAGATCTCATCGTCCGCCGTTACATTTTCGCGGATGGGCATCCACTCCATATACGCCTGTTTGCCAGCCCGCTTGCGGTCTTCCCAGGAGCCTTCCGTGTCGGGCTGGTGGTTCTGCGCGCCGCCCGTCCAGGAGTTATTGGCCGTCTCGTGGTCATCCCACACGGCAATCATGGGCAGCTGTTGGTGTAGCAGGCTCAGATCCTTGTCCAAGCGATAGTGCGAGTGCCTAAGCCGGTAATCCTGCAAGGTAATGATCTCGTATGGCGGCTCGTGGTTGCGGTCTAACAGCATCGAAGAAGCCGGATACTCGTAGATGTAGTCGCCCAGATGCAGCACCACATCCACACTATTGCGCAGCGCCAGATCCCGATAAGCATGGTAGTAACCATTCTGATAATCAGCACACGAAACAACCCCCAAGCGCAACCGCTCTAAATTGCCCTCCGGCAAGGTGCGCGTCCGGCCAATAAGAGACTTTGCCCCGTTGTACTCAAACTGATAATAGTACCAAGCGTTGGGCTGCAGACCGTCAGCGTCCACCTTTACCGTATAGTCCCGTTCAGCGTTTGTTGTGGCCATGCCCGACCGAACCACTTGCTGAAAAAGCGTATCCGTAGCGATGCGCCAAGCCACCGTAACCTCAGGCGCCGGGTCCTCCAGCGTTACGCGCGTCCACAGGATGACGCGGTCAGTCAGTGGGTCGCCCGAAGCCACCCCATGGTAAAACGGTGCCAGCGTACTGTCGGGCATAGAGCGGCCATCTTGGGCCGTACTGTCAGCGCGCAAGAGGGCGGCGCACACCCAAAGCGTAAGAGCTAGTCTCTTCATGTTCATGAGCTATCCGTTTTGGGCCTAAAAGTACCACCCCGCGGCCGTACCGCCCATCCCCCTGCCGTCAAAAGGGCACGCCGCCCAGCCCATTAGTACCTCATCTTCAGCGACTTTCTGCCAAAAAAAGCGGCACTTTTTCACAGAAACTTAATCGCCCCCTCCCGCTTACCACACCGCCTTTTTCCGCCCCATTTTTTTAGGGAAAAACGGCTCCCGTCTTCGCGCCCGGCGTTTTACCCCGAAGGCCAGCTCTCAGCTGCTGTTTGCCCCTCGCGTGTCCGCGTCCCGCTCTTGGCCTTAATAATGGCGCGGCAGCACCCTCCACGCTCCGCATCTGCCCCAAAGCAAGCGCGGCGAGGCCAACGCGCAGCTAAGCTTTATTAAAGCCCAAGAGCGGGCCGGGCATGTGCAAAGGCCAGCCCAAGGCCCTGAGGTTGCCTACGCGCAGAAGACGATGGGGCAAGGTACAAGGACCGTTTTCTCCCAAAAAAAACAGTCGTTATGGCAGCAAAAGGATAGTGTCGGCGTAGCGGCTGCCCACACTGGAGAACTGGTGCGTCATTCTTCGGCCCTTAGCCCTGAGCGAACACAAGTCAGCCGTTGGCCAATGTAGGCCCCACTGTATCTTCGCCGCGCTAAAAGAGGCCTTGGCGCATCAGCAAATATCATCCACCACCGGGCGCTCCGGAGCTAAAAACATTACCTAACCAATTTAAGAACAGCAACATGCAAGACGTTGGACATCGCAACCCTGCAGCCTCACTCCAAGATATTGGGCTGAAGGGCTACAAGACCGCTTACTGGAACCTGACCCCGGAAGAGCTCATCGAGCACTCCATCATCAAGGGCATGGGGCAATTAGCCGACAATGGCGCCTTGGTTGTCTCTACCGGCGAGTTTACCGGGCGCTCTCCCGATGACCGCTTCATCGTGGAAGATAGCATCACGCGCAAGAAGGTACACTGGGGCAAGGTGAACAAACCCTTCGACGCCAAGCAATTCGACCGCTTGTGGCGAAAGGTCTGTGCATACCTCAGAAAAAAAGAGGTGTACGTCCGCGATGTTCGCGCCAATGCCAGCTCGGATCCACTCTACCACCTGCGCATCCGCGTCATCACAGAGTATCCCTGGAGCAACCAATTTGCCTACAACATGTTCCTGCGCCCCACCGCAGAAGAACTGCAGGGCTTCGACCCCCACTGGACAGTGCTGTGTGCGCCGGGCTTTCACGCCGACCCGGCGGTGGATGGAACCCGCCAGCACAACTTCGCCATCATCAACGTCAAGAAAAAACGCCTGCTCATCGGGGGTACAGCCTACACCGGCGAAATCAAGAAAGGCATCTTCTCCGTCATCAATTTCGTGTTGCCCACCCGCACCACGGCGCTGCCCATGCACTGCTCGGCCAACGTAGGCGCCAAGGGCGACATCGCCCTCTTCTTCGGCCTCTCTGGCACCGGCAAAACCACCCTGAGCGCAGACCCTAACCGCCCCCTCATCGGCGACGACGAACACGCCTGGAGCGACGGCGAGGTCTTCAACTTCGAGGGCGGCTGTTATGCCAAGGTCATTGACCTGAGCGAAGCAAAAGAGCCAGACATCTACCGCGCCATTCGACACGGCGCTATCGTGGAGAACACCGTCTTCTTCCCAGGAACGCGCACCATCAACTACGCCGACCGGAGTATCACGGAAAACACGCGCGCCTCCTATCCCATTCACCACATCGCCAACGCCTTACCCATCAGCCGCGCCGCCGGCGAACCGAAAAACATCTTCTTCCTTACCTGCGATGCTTTTGGAGTGCTGCCGCCTATCAGCCGTCTGACACCGGAGCAGGCCATGTATCACTTCATCAGCGGTTACACCGCAAAGGTGGCTGGCACGGAAGTGGGCATCAAAGACCCTAAAGTAACCTTCTCGGCTTGCTTCGGGGCACCTTTCTTACCCCTGCACCCGACGAAATACGCCGAAGTCCTGGGCAAGAAGTTGCGCAAGAGCAAAGCTAATGTTTGGTTGGTCAACACCGGTTGGAGCGGAGGCCCCTTCGGAGTGGGCAGCCGCATCAAATTGGCCTACACCCGCGCTATGATCACAGCCGCTCTGGAAGGCGCCCTGGACAATGTGCCCTACATCCATCACGAGGTGTTTGGCTTGGCTATGCCCACCACCTGCCCAAACGTGCCCGACGAGATACTTAACCCGCGCAATACGTGGGCCGACAAGGCCGCCTACGACGCCAAAGCCAACCAGCTGGCGCAAGAATTTGTAACTAACTTTGAGAAATTTGCCGATCAAGCCAAGCCCGAAATCCTCGCGGCTGCACCCAAAGTAAAATAGCGCCGCTTCCATGGCGTTTGTGGCATCCGCGCTTCGACTCCTGTGGGCCGAGGCGCGGGTGTTTTCTTTATGCGAAAGTTTCTATCCGCCCACTTTTCTGACCAATCCTTGTGCAACCAATGCTGTACCAACGCTACGCCTTGCCTCTGTGTGCCCTGTTTCTTTTGGGAACAACGCTGCCCGCCGTGCTGAATGCGCAGAAACCCCCAGTGGATACCACCGTGAGCAATCTCTTTCCGCCCCATACACGCCTGCAATGGGTACGCTACTATCGAGGGCGCTTCGATGACATGGCCGAAGTCCTCCTTGCCCTGGGCTACGACGGCTCCCAGTGCCGCGGGCGCATGACCTACCTGCAGAGCAAAGAAGTCTTCACCCTGCAAGGAACCTTCGAGAATACCTTCTTCGTCCTCACTGAAGGACAAGCACAGGGTGCTCCTTCGGGCCAACTAACGGGCACCCTCCAGGGTGAAAGCCTGCAGGCCGAGTGGACAAATGCTAACAACACCCTGGGCAACATCCTTCATGCTCGCGAAGTGAAAGCACCCAACACAACCCCTAAACCCTGCGGCGACAACAAGTGGGCCGCCCGCTATGTAGCGCGCTGGAACGAGGCGCGCCTCGACATGGTACTTACTCGCCAGAGCAACTTCTCCCTTTCTGGATACCTCTGGATTGAGGCAGAAGGCAAGACCTATGAGCTCAAGGGCAAGATGCTTAGTGAAGACCGTTACGAAGTACAGGCCCTACTGCCCAACGGTAAAACAGCAGCGCACTTGCAAGGCAATCTCCAAAACCCCCTGGCCCACGAATGCCAATGGACAGGCTCAGGCGAAAAGCGCACCTTCAAACTCTCTCAGCGCGCCAGACTAGGGGCAGGTTGCATCGAGTACGCCGACTATGTGAGCAGCTACGACGTCCTCTACCCCCGCCCAGAATGTAGCGCTTGTAATCAGACACTCGACAAAGTGGCCGCCGATTGGGTCGAACAAATCAAAAGCGCCATCGCCGCCCAAAAACGCCCACCCACCCCCGAAAACCGCAACGCTCTACGCGCCAGCGCCTGGTACCACATTAGCTGCTGGACGGAAACCGTCTTCTGCGGCCAGATCACCTTCAGCGAGTCCTGGAAACAGCCACCAACGGCTCGGGCCTTCAATTTTGACTTGCGCACCGGCAAGGAAATTACCTTCGAAGACCTCTTCAACCGCAACTTCAACGCGCGCGAATGGCTGGCCGAATACGCGCGCAAGGAAGCGCCTAAACTGCCTAAATACGCCTCAGACCCATCCTTCCGCGAGTGGCTGGCCAAAGAAGGCTTCCCGCTTACCACCATTCGGCGCGACGGGCTGGAACTCAGCACCAACTTCCACCCCGTCTATGGGCAGCACAGCATCGTAGTGCCGTACGCCGTACTGAAACCCTACATGCGGCGAGATAACCCTATCGCCGACTTGGTGCGTTGAACCTGTGAACACCAGCGCCGTTTTTCTGACAAAAAAACGACAGCCACTGCCCACGCGCAGCCTTTACCTTCGAACAATAAAAACACAAGCAGAACACATGAAGCAATTTAGATGCTTATGGCTAATGACCTCGCTGGCGCTCTTGCACGGGCTTCTTTCAGCCCAAGTTACCATTTCCGAACAGCGCCTGCGCCAAGACGTATCCTACTTAGCCTCTGACAAACTCAAAGGCCGCGGCACTGCTACCGCCGAAGAGCGCAAGGCCGCGCGATACATCGCCCGACAGTTCAAAAAGGCCGGCCTCAAGCCCATGGGTGACAACGGCACGTGGTACCACGAGTTTACCTTCAAAAGAACCTCAGACCCCCATGGCGGCGAAGCGGCTGATGCTCCCCTGCAGAAGAGCCAAAACGTTGTGGGCTACATAGACAATGGCGCTGAATACACCATTATTATAGGTGCCCATTATGACCACCTTGGCTTAGGGCATGACCGCAATTCCCTCGACCCCAATCCCAAAGGCAAGATCCATAACGGCGCCGACGACAATGCCTCTGGCACTGCAGGGGTCATCGAACTGGCGCGCTACTTCGCCAAAAACAACGTGCGCGAGCGCCACAACTTCCTCTTCATTTGCTTCTCTGGCGAAGAACTCGGCTTGGTGGGTTCCAAAAAATACACCGAAAGGCCCACTATTGACCTGAGCAAGGCGCACTTCATGCTCAATATGGACATGATTGGCCGCCTCAACGACGAGCGCCGATTGGTGGTGGGCGGCGTCGGCACCGCGCCCGATTTTGTGCCACTCATAGAAAGCCTGCCCAAAGGAGACCTGACCCTGAAACTGGACAGCAGTGGAGTAGGCCCCAGTGACCACACCTCCTTTTATTTGAAAAATATCCCAGTGCTCTTCTTTTTCACCGGTCAGCATGCCGACTACCACAAGCCCTCTGATGACGTGGATAAGGTCAACTTCGCTGGTCAGAAAGCGGTGCTCGACTTCGGCGTGCGTCTCATCGAGGCCCTCGACCAAAAGCCCAAACTCACCTTCCAGCCCACGCGCGCCAACACGGAGGATACACCTCGCTTTCGCGTTACGCTGGGTATCATGCCCGACTACACCTTCGAAGGCGAAGGCGTTCACATAGACGGCGTTACGGAGGGCAAGCCTGCAGCAAAGGCTGGCTTGCAGCGCGGCGACCGCATCATCGCCTTGGGCGATATGGAGGTGCACACCGTGCGTGAGTACATGCAGGCGCTCTCCAAATTCCAAAAGGGTGATACCACAACGGTGAAGTTCGTTCGAGGCAACGAGACGTTGGTGCGAGAGGTAACTTTTTGATGAGCATCCGGCTATCGCCAAGGCTGTTTTTTGGAAAAAAAAACGGGCTGAGGTTCTTTAGTCGGGAGGTAGCGCGCATCGGCAGTCCTGCAACCTTTGCCGGGGCTTTTGGTGTGCGTCTGGCCTTTGGCTTTGGTTAATGGCGTAGCTGCGCTTTGGCGTCTTCGCTCCTGCTTTACGGCAGCCGCGGAGAATTGGGGCTGCTGTAGCGCCATTATTAAGGCCAAGAGCGGGACAAAAACATGCCTGTGCACAAACAGGAGCTACACCCATCTGCGATGCCTGCGGCAGCTGCTGCGAAGCTGGCCGCCGTTTTTTCACCCAAAAGATGGAAGTGGAAAAGGCAGTGTTTGTCGAGATGGGTTATATGACCTTTCGCACAATGTCGGCTCCAAACACGGAGGCGCCGCTCTCTGTAAGATGGGAGAGCGGCGCCTCGCTATTGGGGAGATGTGCAGGTGTTTTACCGCTGTATCAACAGCAATTTGGGTGGGGTAGGGGAGCCATCCTCCGAGAGCCAATAAGGCCCATTGTGCAGGCCGCTAAGGTCTATGGGGAAGCGGTTTTCGCCTTCCATCAGCCAGATGCGCATTTCGCGTGCTAGTGAGCCGTCGAGCGCCCACAGGCGGAAGGTGGCCTCGCGGGGGTGTTGTGCTTGTGCGGTTATCCAGGCGCGCGCCAGTGCTGGCTCGTGCTGAAGGTCCCAGTGTTCTGCGGGTAGGGTGTTGGGTTGTTCTGTTGGCTCTGCCACTTGCATGCTGAGCGCATTGCCTCCTGAGCGATAAAAGAAGGTGCCCACGTTACCGACGAGGACGCCTCCGGTCATGGCGTAGTTGCTCCCGTGGCGAATGAGGGCAGCGCTGTAAACCGGGCCTGGGGTGGCTATGGCTTTTTGCTCTATGACATTGCCGTTCAGGTCTGTGCGCGTAACGGAGATGTTGTTTCCCGTCTTTCCGACGAAGAGGATGTTCTGGCTGTTAGGCATGGGTGTTACGCAGAAGCCTTCGTTTTCGTCGTAGTCGGAGCGCTCGCTGCCGCGGAAGTAGCGGCTCCAGCGCTGCTCGCCGCGTTCGTTCCACACTGCGGCGTAGTGTGCTGTGTAAAGGGAGGTAGGGAGCTCGCGGTAGGCGGAGCCGATGAGGGCAAAGAGGCCATTACCCACTGGAGCGATGCCCACCAAGCGGCTTACTTCGGGGGCACCGGGGGGCAGGTTGGGAAAGTCAACGATTCTCGACCACACTACCTGCTGTGTGCCCAAGTGGATTTTACTTACGCGGTCGCGCCCCATGATGATGCAGGCTCTGCCGCTTTCGGTCAAATAGGCATCTATCCCTTCGGGCAGGGGGGCGTAATTCTTGTGCCAGACGACCAAGCCATCTGGGCTTATTTGCGTCAGCACCAAGTAGCCCGACCCAAAGCCCACGCCGAGGTAATGGCCGTTTGGCAGCGGCAGCAGCTGGTTGAACCTCGTTACATCGGGATATGTCTGCTCCCACATCGCCTGTCCTGTGGTGCTGACGCGTACTATCCAGCCTGCGCCTCCTCGGGTGCCTGCGGCCAGCCATCCATTGGGCAGTGGGATGATGCCCCGGCCGAAACGGTCATCGGTGGTGGGAGCGCCGTAGGTATGGTGAGAAATGGCGTTGCCCTCGCTATCTACCCGCAGCATGAAAGCATCGGGTTTACCTCCAACGCTCTGCACTTGGTATCCGAAGAGGGCATATCCGCCGCCCGTCGTGGGCCTTATGGCCAAGCCGGCATCATATGCCGGTGCTAAGTCAAAAAATTTGTTAATGGTGGGTTGGCCCAACACGAGGGTGGGCAATACCAAGCCCATTAGGGCAGTGATGAGTTTGTGCGCATTCATAATGAAGGCGGATTTTGGACGGTGAAAGAATATAAGAGTGTGCTGAGGCAAAAGTATGGCGTGGATGCGGTGCTGCTCTTATTCAATCTGCACTTGTTTTTGAAGCCGACATATTTAGGTCTTTTGGCACGCACTCCTGACGAGGTGCCTGGGAAAAAACTTTGTTTTTCTGCTACTCTTTCACCCGAATAGGCCTACTTTTGCGGGCCTTTTCTGCCGGCTTCGGCGAAAAAGGCAAGGGTAAGGGTCTCGCCCTCGAAGAGAGGCCTAATGATTGAGATAACCATCAAAAACCAAAAAGCCAAACCATTCTTTGTTATGATATTAGACGACGAAAAAGTGCCTACTGCCGAAGAGCAAGAAAACCCGGAAGAGGCTCAGACACCTTCCAGTGGCACAGAAAGCGAGAGTGTAACGACGGCGCTGCCAGAGGCAGAAACCACAACCACCGAAACGCTCCAAGCAGTGGAGGAGCTATTCATTGAAGCGGTTGTTACCGCTCCTGAGGAGGAGGAGCCAGAGGAGGAGGCAGCATTATCAGCCTCAGCTGCGCCCGAGGATGACGATGGCACCGTCTTCGCTCCTGACACAGAAGACGACATTGAGCTGCCTGAATCTGAGCCTGTTGTTGGCGGCCCTGCTCATGATGATTTTAACTGGAACATGGACAAACGCGGTGCGGTGGCTTATTCGCCGGAAGAGCGCGAGGCCTTGCTCCGCCAGTACGACGCAGCCCTGACCCAAATTTCGGAGAATGAAATCATTCGCGGCCGCGTCAGCGCTATCACAGCCGGAGATGTCGTGCTGGATATCAATTACAAGAGCGACGGTTTAGTGTCGTTGAACGAATTCCGCGATGTACCTGAGCTAAAAAAAGGCGACGAAGTAGAGGTGTACATCGAAAGCCAAGAAGACAGCGAGGGCCAAATCGCCCTTTCGCGTAAGAAGGCCAAAATCCTGCGCGCCTGGGAAAGCATTGTGGATTCTTACAAAAACGGCACCATCATTACGGGCCTGGTTATCAGCAAGACAAAAGGTGGCCTCATCGTGGACTGCAACGGATTGGAGACGTTCTTGCCTGGCTCCCAGATTGACATCAAGCCCGTTACGGATTATGACCAGTATGTGGGCAAGACGATGGAGTTTAAGGTGGTCAAGATCAACGAGCAGATCAAAAACGCTGTCATCAGTCATAAGGCCCTTATCGAGAGCGACTTGGCCGAACAACGCGAGCAAATCTTGGCCAGCCTCGAGCGTGGCCAGGTGTTGGAAGGCATCGTCAAGAATATAACCGACTTTGGCGCTTTCCTCGACCTGGGCGGTGTGGACGGCCTGCTCTACATCACAGACATCAGCTGGGGCCGTATCTCTCACCCCTCCGAAGTGTTGGAAATCAATCAGCGCCTCCACGTAGTGGTGTTGGACTTCGACGAGAATAAGAAACGCATTAGCCTTGGCCTCAAGCAACTTACGCCGCATCCGTGGGAGGTCTTACCTCCGGAGATTACCGAAGGCGCAGTCATCAGCGGCCGTGTGGTGAACATTGAGGACTACGGTGCTTTTGTAGAGATTATGCCTGGGGTAGAGGGCCTCATTCATATAAGTGAGATCTCTTGGGGCAACCAGAGCATCAACGCCAAAGAGTACTTCACAGTAGGGCAGCAAGTGGAGGCGCGTATCGTAACTATTGACCGCAATGAGAAGAAGATGTCGCTGTCCATCAAGCAGCTGACGCCTGACCCGTGGTCAGAAATAGAGACTCGCTTCCCGATAGGCTCGCGCCATACGGGCGTCGTCAGAAACATGACGAACTACGGCCTCTTCGTGGAGCTGGCCGACGGCATTGGCGGCATGGTGCACGTGAGCGACCTGAGCTGGACCAAGCGCTATTCGCATGCCAGCGAATTTGCCAAGGTAGGAGACACTATTGAGGTTGTGGTGCTCGGTGTTGATCACGAAAAGCGCCAGATCAGCCTTGGCCACAAGCAAATTGAAGAGAATCCATGGGATACTTTCGAGACTATCTATGCTGAAGGCTCCTATCACGAAGGCACCATTACTCGCCGCGATGAGAAGGGCGCTACCATTGTGCTTAACACGCGCGGCGCTGAGGTCGAGGCCTTCATTCCGGGCAAACATCTCCGCAAGGAGGACAACACTTTGCCTGAAGTAGGCGAAACGCTGACGGTGAAAATCCTCGAGTTCCACAAGGAAGAGCGCCGGATCATAGCTTCACACGCGCGCTATTGGGAAGACGTGAAGCAGAAGGCGGAAGAACTGGCCAAGGAAGGAAGGCGCAAGGAAATCGCTGAAATTCAGGCGGCCATGATGGAAATTCAGAAGAAGGCCGAGAAAGAAACCCTCGGTGATCTCGATGCCTTGGCTCAGCTGAAGAAACAACTCAGCGACGGCGAAGAGAACGAAGGCTGATTTTGCGCAGCGAAAGTACCCGAATGCAAAACCCCCTCATCGGCATCTACTGATGAGGGGGTTTGCTTTTGAGGAAGTGGGCCCGGCAGGAATTGAACCCGCGACCATCTGATTATGAGTCAGCCGCTCTAACCACCTGAGCTACGGGCCCTGACTAATGAGTTAACGGCGGCAAAGGTAAATCACTTTTGCTAAGCTACCTCATTCCTTTTTAGATTGAAGCGGATACTTCAGGCCCTTATGTTCTTTGAGCACCATTTTGACCGACCCTACGGCTATGGGCGTTTCTATGAGCAGAGGAATGCGGTTTTCGTCATCCGATACCCATACCGTCATTTTAGCTTCGTCGCTGAAGATGTTGCCCACAATCACTTGGGGCTGAAATTTTAGCGTATTAAAGCGCCCAAGCCCACGAATTCTCTTGTTAGCTTCCTTGCCCGTGTAGCGCAGGCGCAGGGGGTACTCTTCCTGATCCATGAATATCCGGAAGGGTTGCTCAGCACCCACGGGTTTGTCGGAGAAGTTGAGAGTGCGCAAAAAGTAAAGCGACGATAGCACATCGAAGACGCGTTCCTGTACCGTGTGTTCGGTGCGGGTTTCTGGGTCGCCGCGCTTGGTGGCGCGCCAGACAGTGGCTTTTCGGCTGTTCTGGTCGAACTGAATGCGTTCAAAGATGCGGTAATCGCCTTCGCTTACGCTCCGTTCGGAATAGCGCGGCAAGAGCGTGCTTTTATCGGCCCAAGAGTTGTACACGTCATAGACTTTGTAGAACCACTCGTAGGACTCGTACGTCTTGCCAACCGCTTTGAAATGGTACTGACGGTCATCTTCATTCACTTCAAAGGTTACTTCGCCTGCAGCTAGCCAGACGAAATTCCAGTTGTAATAGATCTTATAGGTCAATTTTTCGCCGGCTTTGAAGGCGTAGTTGTTTTCCTGCCCTTTTGCCGCGCCGTTCATTGCGGCTTGAGTAAAGGCGGGATGCGTCCACAAGGAAATGGTCAAAAGGAGGATGGGCCAGGGTTTCAGTTTGTTTGTCATAATCACGTATTACTGACTGCTAAACGCGCATGTAGTAACGATAGTTTGTGTGAGAGGCAAAAGACAAGCGGCCTCTCGCGCTTGCAAGAGGCCGCTTGTTAGTCGGAGTCTACAAAGCCCCCATTATCTTCTTACCATAATTAGTAACCCGTTGCCTTGTCGCCCATGAAGCGGCCGCGGCCAGCTTCGGGGCCTTCCGGACGCGGCTTATCGGTTTCGCCCGACTTGGCCACGCGGAACTCTACGCGGCGGTTGATTTGAGAAGAGCGAGCGGGCACCAAGGCATTGCTTTTGCCGGCCCAGTCGAGCACTAAGCGGTCGCGCGAGATACCGTACTGGCTCACCAAGAAATCAATGGCTGCTTTAGCGCGGTTGTACGACAGCACGTTGTTGTAGGTGTCGGAGCCGGTTTGGTCTGTGTGGCCTGTTACGACGATACGGACTTTGGCATTGCTCTTCAATACTTGGGCTACTTGGTACAGCTTCGTGTATTCGCTGAAGTCAATGTTGTAACTGTTGTTGGCAAAGTTGACCACCGGCAAGAACCAGTCGGCCAAGCCTTCCTGAGTAGGGAGTTTGAAGGCCGCCAGTTTCGCATCTACAATGCGGTTCACATCGGCCTCCGTCAAGCCAGGCGGCACCTGTGCTACACCGTCTACGTTGACCGGATAGCCCGGAGGCGAGAATGGCTCTTTGTCTTTGTAGTCAGGCACTTTATCGCTATCACTGTCCAGCGTTACACCGCGTGTGTCCACACGAGCACCCGCGGGGCTTTCTTTCTCTTGGTCAATCATGTCAATGATGCCGTCGCCGTCGGTATCGGTTGGGTCATACACTGGACGCGCTTCCAGGGCTGCGATGGCGTCGCTCACTTGAGCCAGCGGATTGGCCCAATAGAGCGGCTCGGAGCGCATGGCTCCCGACTTGTCCTTGCCGCCCAAGTTGAAGTTGAGGCGCAGGTTTGGATAGTGCAGATAGTCGCGGTACGTCGTCGTACGAGCATCCACGTTTTCGTTGCCATCCAGCAGGTCGCCATTGCCCCCTAGTACCATGGCAATGCCGTACTCTAAGCCGATGTTAAACTTAGGGTTAACGCGGAATCCCAAGCCCAAACCAGCGTCAATGTAGGGCGATAAGCCGCTCTTAATTTGGCCGTTGTCCGAGCCATCTACTTGGAGCACGTTGGTGTAGTCTGTCGTGAAGCTTGTAGCACCCACACCAACAAAGGCATTGAGCAACACTTTACGGTTGGGTTTGTCGAAGCGGATGTTGTTCACTGCAGCCACTACTTGCAGTGAGCCTGAAAACCAGCTCATTTCCGCGGAGCTCTGCGTCGCTTGCACTTCGTTCTTGGTTTTCGCATACAAGGCGCCCAGGCGCAATGAAAAAACATGGTCCAGGGCTTTGCGCACGTGCAAACCGCCGCCAAAGCCGAGTTTGCTGTCCAGATCGCCAGAAACAAAGGGAACGCCGAGGTTCAGACCGAGTTCCCACTGGTCGGCTGGCGTAAAGGAGCGATACGCTCCACCCGCCGGAGCAGCCGCATCTTGAGCCACCAGACTCGTAGCGGCAGCTGTGAAGAGAATGCTTAGAAGCAAGTTCCTAACTGTCATAGGGTGACTTTTTTAGAATTTGACAATGTTAAAAGTTTTAGTTCAACGTCAATGAATTGATTTCTAAATTGTTGTGATGAAAAGCGAATGGATCTGCAATATACTGAAGTCTTTAGTTGAGGTCTAGCTATTCACTTAACTTCTTGAGCGCCAAATATAGGGCGTTTGATGAAATGTTATTTGGAAGCGGATGTTTTTTTACTATTTTTTCCAACGCGGAGCGAATGGTTTTGGATGCGTCAGAGAAAATAGCGTCATCAGTTAACGAAATTTCAGGCTGCATAAGATAGGCGAATACGCGCGCCATTCCGCAATTAGCAATGAAATCCGGAATAACTGCTGTATGATGGTCTGCAAAGCGCGCTGTAGGGCCGAAGAATACATCGTCATCCACGAACGGGACATTGGCCCCGCATGCAATAACCTCTATGCCGCCCTCTAACAAGGCTTCCACTTGTGAACGACTAACCAATCGGGATGCTGCACCAGGGATAAATATATCAGCCCCCAGCCGCCATATTCGCTCATTTACTACCTCGAAGGGAAGCATTTCAGCTGCATTCAGTCTGTTGCCCGCTTTTGTGTTGAAAAGGTGATAAACTTCTTGTGCAGAAAGCCCTTGAGGACGCAATAAGCCTCCTTCGCGGTCTATAATACCTACGATGCGCGCCCCTTGTTGGGCCAAATAACACGCTGCAGCGGAGGAAACATTCCCCCAGCCTTGGATGATGGCCGTCTTGCCGGCAAGCGTAACCCCATAGTAGAGGTCATAAAAATGACGCACAGACTCAGCCACTCCATAGCCTGTAATGAGGTCGGCAACGGCACACCTGTGCGCATTACCCTGCGGAAGGAAGCGTGGATCTTCTACAATTTTGGAGCAACCGTGGCGCAGCTGACCCAAAATGGCAATTTGCTGGCCTTCTATGGGTTTTAAGTGCCCGCGCACAATGCCTTCTTGAGGATGCCAAAGCCCAAGTGCTTCAGTGATAGGCACGACGTCTTTCAGTTCATCCACGTTCAGGTCGCCCCCCGTTCCGTAGTAATGTTTTAGTAATGGCAAGACAGCGCGATACCAGCGCTGTAATACCTCCCAGCGGCGTGGGTCGGTAGGGTCAAAGTTGATACCGCTTTTGGCTCCGCCGATGGGGGGGCCTGCTACGCTGAATTTTACCTCCATTACCTTGGCCAACGAGGTAACCTCATCGCGCGTCAACCCCAAACGCATGCGTGTACCGCCACCCGCTGCCCCGCCTCGCAGCGAATTGATGACTATCCATCCTTCAGCCGAGGTTTCAGCGTCGTGCCACTCAAAGACGATTTCCGGCGCCTTTTCCTTATAGCGCTTGAGCAGGGTTTCCAGTTCTGACGCGATGTTTGCTTCAGGTGCTGATATTTCCACCATAAGTGCGGCAAAGGTAGGTAAAGACAATGGTCGAAGGACAAATCCACATCATCTATTCCCGTGCCTTTTATCTGACATGGAGAGTGCTGGCAAGCGAGTAATATCCGTCTTTTGCGAAAAAATACGTTTCCGCATGCTCCATCATTGGTTAAAGCCTCTACCTAAAGCATTTTGTGAAGGTATGGCGGCTCTTCCTGGCTATTCGCTGGGTCGCCAAATACGCTTGGTTACGCCCAGAGGGGCGAAATTGGAGGGCATCAAGGTGGCCCTCATCGGAGCCAATGAGGCTGCCGCCCAGGCCGTGCGCGCCTATTTGTATCGGATGGCCTACCCGTTTCCGCCTCAAGAGATTGCCGACTTGGGCAACCTGCGACGCAACGACCCAGCCTCGTTCCGCTCTGTATTGCTTGACCTTATCAGCGCCAACATCCTTCCCGTAGTTATGGCTGCTCCTGATGTGTTAGCGCGCGTGCAGTTTTTGGTGTACGAGGACATGAAGTCTGTAGTCAATTTGGCAGTAGTGGATGAACAACTGCGAACGGCAGAAACTTCTGAGGTGGCTCCCGAACAGGCAGTTTACGTTGGCATAGTACATCCGCGCCATCCACTGCTGTTTTACTTTGGCCTTATTGGTTATCAGACGCATCTGGTGCCGCACTTCTGGATAGAGCATTTGGCAGAGCATCATTTTGAACTGCTTCGGCTGGGCAAATCCCGCGCTGCTATCGAGGAAGCAGAACCCATCCTACGCGATGCTGACCTGCTGTGTTTCCATTTGGCTGCGCTCAAAGGCGCTGAGGCTCCAGGTGTGCTCCATCCCTCGCCCTCAGGCTACACTTGGGAAGAGGCTTGCCAACTTTGCCGATATGCAGGCATGAGCGACAAACTGACTTCAGTGGGCTTTTACGGAATGGCTCGCGAGACTTGCACCCAAACGGCCCAAGGGGTGGCGCAGATGATATGGTACTTCTTGGAAGGCTTTTTCCAACGTAAGGGAGACTTCCCTCTCTCCACCGATGGGCTTAAAGAGTACATTGTGGATTTTAGAGACCTGAATTTTCAACTTACCTTTTGGAAGAGCACGCGTAGCGGGCGTTGGTGGCTTCAGGCCCCAGCAGTATCATCGGACAACCTGGGGCGCCATTACCTAATACCCTGTTCGTTTCAGGATTATCAGGCAGCCTGCCGCGAAGAATTACCCGACCGGCTCCTACAGGCCTTGCGGCGCTTCTCCTAGGCCCAACAGGATGTGCTCTAGCCCAATACCGCGCGAGGCTTTTATCAGTATGAAAGCGTACTCAAAGTGCTGGCTTTCAAACCACAGGCGGGCAGCTTGTGTGTCGGGGAAAAACAAAGAGCGGCTCCGTTTGGGGCGGCAGGCACTGAAAACAGGCCCTACGAAAACACACTGGTGAAAGCCAGCGCGTTCCACTAGGCGGATGAGGGTGCGGTGTTCAGCTTCTGCGGCCTCGCCCAGCTCGAGCATGTCGCCCAGAATGGCGACTTTTTGCGCGGCGTCGGCTTCTTGCAACACGCCTAAGGCAGCGCGCATACTGCTGGGGTTGGCGTTGTAGGCGTCCAAAAAGATGGTGTTGGTGCCCCAAACCATGAGCTGAGAGCGGTTGTTGCGCGGATGGTAGGCCTCTATAGCCGCCTTTATTTTGGAGGGTGGCACCTCGAAATATAGCCCAACAGCAATGGCCGTCATGACATTGTGAAAGTTGTGCTGCCCCAACAAGCGGGTGTTCACTTCTAGGGTGCCTTTTTGTGGATCAATAAACCTTGCTCGGACAAATGGCGTAGAGGGCAGGCGCCAAATGTGGAGGACTTCGGTTAACCGCTTTTCTCGCTTGTCGAGCGCCTCGGCATAGAAAATTTTCCGAGGCACTTTTCGGGCCAAGGTCTTGAGGTGTCTCTCCGAAAGGTTGACGAAAGCGCAGCCATTGTGGGAGGCTAGGTAGTCCATCAGTTCGCCTTCAGCTTTTTTCACGCCTCGCAAAGAGCCTAATTTTTCCAAGTGTTCTTTGCCGATGTTGGTCAGTAGTCCATGGGTAGGCTGGGCAATGCTACACAGCAGTTCAAGGTCTCCCGGCTGGTTGGTACCCATTTCTATCACAGCTACCTCTGTATCCGGTGGGGTGGCCAATAGGGTCAAGGGTACGCCAATGTGGTTGTTCAGGTTGCCTTCAGTGGCATGGCACCGATAGTGCTGACGCAATACAGCAGTAACGAGTTCCTTGGTGGTGGTTTTGCCATTAGAGCCCCCGATGGCGATGACTGGGATGGTCATGTGTTGGCGGTGGAGAGCAGCCAAATGCTGCAGTGCCTTCAGGGTGTCGGGTACCTGCAGGCAACGCGTAGGGTCGGGGTAGTCTATGGGTATATCTACTACACAATAAGCAGCACCGGCCTCCAAGGCTGCTCGGGCGAATTGGTTGCCGTCGAACCGCTCTCCCCTCAAGGCCCAAAAAATAGCACCGGGGCGTATGCGTCGGGAGTCGGTGCAGATCTCAGGGTGCTTCTGATATACAGCGTAGAGTTGTTCGAGCGCAATCATAAGAGTGCAATACGGGCGAAAGGTAGGCCATCTGCCTCAAAAAGAAACGGGAGCGGCCATATGAGCTGCTCCCGTTTCTTGTCTGATGAAGGTAGCTTCTTATTTGTAGCGTCTTTTAACCGGCTTCTTTTTCGTCTTGAATTGGTTGCCTGAAGGCTCGTCGTTGCCCGTAGGACTACCTACGCGCGTCATGGCACAGCGGAAGCCTACCGTTTTGCTCGCCTTGTTTTGGTCGAGGAAGCGCCGAGCGCCTGGCGACAGCCACCACGGACGGTCAGCCCAGGAGCCGCCCTTAATGACGCGGGCTTCGTCGTTGATGAGGGTACTGATACCATAGCGATACTCTACTTCGGACTCCTTATCACCATCGAGGTAGTTGTACACCTCTGGGCGCTTGTAGTTGTCGCGTAGGGCGGTTTCGGTGGTATCTTGCATGACGTACTTGAGGCGCCCCAGCTCGTTTTTCTGCACAGGTTTGCCCGTTTCAGGGTCGAGTTCCTTGTGCATGAAGATATTGCCGCGGTGGGGGTTGAGGTCCATGTTTTCCACGTCCACGAGGTCTTGCGAAGTCAAGGGGCGATACACATCAGCCGTCCATTCGCTGACGTTGCCCGCCATGTTGTAGAGGCCGAAGTCGTTTGGCCAGTTGGAGCGCACAGGCGAAGGAGCGAAGGCCTTGTCGTTGAGGGCGCCGGCCATACCGCCGTAGTCACCGCCGCTGCGTTTGAAGTTGGCCAGCATCTTGCCTTGATAGCGGTTGCGTTTCTGATAGCGCAGCGTATTGCCGTCCCACGGATAAATGCGGCCTGCCGTGTAGAGCTCATCTTTGCTGGTAGCTTGGCTACCCACTAAGGCTAGTGCGGCGTATTCCCACTCTGCTTCGGTGGGCAGTCGGTAAACGGGCAGCAGGATACCATCTTCCATGCGCACTGGACGCTCGCCACCGGTGCGGCGGTCGGGCAGGTTTTTGCGCACCGAACCCTCGTACTGGCCGGCAAAGTAGGCTTCGGTATTGAAGTTGTTTTCGTTTTTCTGGTCGGGTGTAGGGTTCAGGATGCCGCGCTCGATGAGTATCATTTCGTTCACGCGGTCAGAGCGCCAAATGCAATAGTCGCTGGCTTGTACCCAAGTAACACCTACTACGGGATAGTCGTCGTAGGAGGGGTGGCGGAAGTAGTACTCCACTAGTGGTTCGTTGTAGGCCAATTCTTCGCGCCACACCAGCGTGTCGGGGAGGGCCTTCAAGTACACTTCTGGAAAGGTTTCTCCCCAGACGTTCGAGATCCAGTATAAGTACTCCCGATAGTCAATGTTCGCCACTTCGGTTTCATCCATGTAGAAGGACTGCACCGTTACGCGGCGTTCCACGTTGTTCCACTCGAAGGTAGGATCCTCTTGCGTGCGTCCCATGACGAAAGTACCGCCTTCGATGAGCACGAGGTTGGGGCCGGTGGCTTGGCCTTCGTAGTTCAGTTTTTCAAAACCGCCCCATTTCTGGTCGTTGTACTTCCAGTTAGTCGTAGAGGAGCGCTCGGTGCGGCGTCCGCAGCTAACGACCAACAAGCCCAGCAAGAGCAGGCTAAACCCGTGAATGAGTGTTTTCTTCATCGCTATTAAAACTTGTCCGGTTTTAGAAAATGAGCAGCAAATGTAGAGAGTGAAAATGTTTTAGTGTCTTCAATGACTAAATTTAACGCCCTTTAATTTTAACGCTGGCTTTAGCGGGAGCAATTATCGGAACATTTTTCCGCAGTCATTCAAGTCTAGGGGTGGACGCCGCCCGCGATCAAAGAACAGGCCTAGGGTAACCTCATAGGTGCTGCCGGCTCGGGAAGCGAGTTCGGATAGTGTCATGTCGTAGCTGAAACCGAGTTTAAACATGTCTTGTCGAAAGCCTATGAGAAAGATGGCTGCATCTGAATTCCCGATAGTGTGTCGGAGCCAAGCGCCCCCAAAAATTGGCCCTATGGCGAGGTAGGCTCCGGCATTGATCTGGCGGTAAGGCCCTTGCGAGGCGGCCAGAAAATTTGGCGAGATAAACGAGGGCAGGGTGCCTTTATTGCTTTTGCCCAAAGGCAATTCAAAGCCGCCATTGAGGGTGTAGCGGAGGGGCAACCCTCTGGAAAGATTATCGTTGATGAACAGAAGACCGCCGTCGGGTTGGTTCAGATGTTTCAAACCTAGCCCTAACCAAAAGCGCGGGCTGACCAACAGAAAGCCTGCCGACAGGTCAAGCAAGGAGGTGCTAAGCTGATCTGGGCGGAGTTCGGAGGTCGTGATAACAGGCCCTTGCAAAGGGTCTAACTGGTCGGGGAAGACGAGCTTGTCCCAAGCTAGTGCAGTCTGATGTATGCCTGCTTCTGCCCCTATTTTAATGGCCAAACGGTTGGATATTCTCAAGCGGTAGGAAAAGAGAGCCGAAGCGCGTAAGGTGCGCAAGATGCCGTTGCCGGCGTCGTCGCCCTCCACATTCAGGCCAATACCGCTGTTAAGTCGCTCGATGCCTTGTTCGTAAAAGACCGCATAAGTGCGGTAGGCATTGCTGAAGCCCGTCCATTGGTTGCGGTACGCAATGCCGGCTCGCGGTGCGTGGCTGCTGCCCACAAAAGCGGGGTTCAACTGCAGCGGCGCTGCGTAAAACTGGGAAAACAAAGGGTCTTGAGCCTGAGCCGCCCAACCCAGCAAGCAAAGACTCAGCAGACAAGTAAAGCATCTTAAACTCATAGCAAACGCTTGTTTTTTAAGCCCTCTTTGGCGCAGGGTCCTGGAGTGCTGTTGCAAATGGACGATATTTCTTCATAAAGGAAGAAACTTTCTTGCTACAACGCAAGGGAAGGTAAAAATACACTCACAGGGCGAGTTCTTCCCTGAAACCTCACGGGTATCACCATTGTTTGAACGGCTGAATTTGCATTCTTCGCTATTTTTCCATTTAGCCCATATTACTTCATGTCAAAAGAAGCAGAAAATCCAGACCCTACCGCATCTGCCCGCAAACAAGACCATATCGAGCTGGCCTTTCAAAGTCAGGTAGACCGCTTGGCCTTGGATGGTCGCTTTTACTACGAGCCGCTTCTGAGCGCCCATCCGCAGGAGGGGGCGCTGCCCGCTGTAAGACTGATGGGCAAGACGCTGCGCACACCGATTTGGGTCTCTTCCATGACGGGCGGTACTGCTTTAGCTCGAACGATAAACTATAACCTAGCCCGCGTGTGTGCGGCTTTTGGCATGGGCATGGGTTTAGGCTCTTGTCGTCAGCTGCTGTATAGCGATGAGTTTTTGGCTGACTTTGACGTGCGTCACTTGCTGGGCGATGACCTTCCTCTTATGGCTAACCTGGGGGTGGCTCAAGTAGAAACACTCATAGAGCGCGGCGAGGTAGAGGTGTTGACGCACCTCATCAAGCGGTTGAAGGCCGATGGTCTCTTTGTGCACGTCAACCCCATGCAAGAAGCCATGCAGCCCGAGGGCGACCGCTTCAAACGCCCGCCTTTAGAGACGCTGACAGAGCTGCTGGAGAAGGTCTCCTTCCCCGTGGCCGTCAAGGAGGTGGGGCAGGGTATGGGGCCGGCCAGTTTGCGCGCCCTGCTGCAGTTACCTTTGGCTGCCATTGAGTTTGGCGCTGCGGGCGGCACTAACTTTGCCCAATTGGAGCTGCTGCGGGGCACGGCGGAAAAGCGCCAAATTTTCCAATACTTTGCCCTCGTGGGCCACAGCGCAGAGGAGATGATGGACTTTGTATGCCAAGCCTTCGCAGAGGCGCTGCCAGTGCGCGCGCAGGGGCTTATCCTCTCCGGCGGTGTGCGCAACTTTCTCGACGGGTACTACCTGCTAAAGCGCTCTCCTCTGCCTGCAGCTTATGGTCAGGCCTCCGGCTTTCTCAAGTACGCGCGTGCAGACTATGAGACCCTCCACCATTACGCGGAGGCGCAGGTGCGTGGGTTGGAGCTGGCCTATGCCTATCTTCAGGTGCGCTTTTGAGGCTCGGTTGGCAACAGGCGCTCAAGCGCCTGCTCAGCCAGTTCTGCGTGTGTTGAGTGTGAGAGCACGACGCGGCGCACAGGGCGGCCCTTTAGCGCTAGGGCAGCAAAAAGATGAAAATTCCGATGGGTATCCCGCTCTACAAAAGCACCAAGAGTGGCCGTGGGCCATTCCAGCCCGATGGTGCGCAACAGACGTCGCTCTACGTTCGTGCAGGCCGACACTGCGGGCTGATGGATGCGCTGCAGTAAGCGCCGCACAGGCTCATCGTCGCGCCGGGTGAGGTAGGCCATCGCGCCTTGCCCAGGAGCAGGTGTACACTCGCGCGGGTGTAGCGTCGCTGCAGACAAGCCTGACAGGTCGGCTCCACAAGCGACCAAATCAGCCTGCGCTGCCAGCAGGGCGTCGGCTTCTCCCTTGCGCAAGTGCTCAAGAGCCTGTTGGAGTTCGGCGGAGGAAGAGGCCCATTGCCAGTCGGGGCGGTATTCGCTGATTTGGGCCTGTTGTAGAGCATTGCCTCCACATACAATGGCGCCTTTTTTCAGAAAAAAGTCCTCTCGAGGGTCGGCCGCCTCTGGGCACCACAGCAGCATGTCGTGTGGGTAGGTGCGCGGCCCTAATGCCGCAATGACAATGGGGGCATCTGCTGAGGCGGGCGGCCAATCGCGCAGCCAACAGAGGGCGACGTCCGCATCGCCGCGCAACAAGGCATGCTCAAGGGCGGAGTGCCATTCAACCGTCAGCAGGTCGAGCGCTGCCGCTGCGAAGGCGGTCCGGGCCTGGCTGGCCTGCCACTGACCCGCAGGCGTGGGCGATACGGCTACTCGAAGTGTGGGCACGGTTGTTTACTCGACTTTTATCTTGCTGTTTTCCAAGATTTCGGCGTAGTAGGCCTCGTATTCGGGCAAGATGAGGTTCAGGTCGAAGCGCCTCGCCTGGGCCAGTGCATTTGCCCGAAACTGCCGGTGCATTTCTTCATTGGTCAGTAGTGCAATGGCATGTTGGGCCATACTCTCCACATCGCCCGGTGCGCTGAGAAAACCCGTTACCCCGTGTACATTGACCTCGGGCAAGCCACCACTATTAGACGAAATAACCGGCACCTCACAAGCCATGGCTTCCAGGGCTGCTAACCCAAAGCTCTCGCTTTCAGAGGGAATGAGAAAGAGGTCGCAGATGGCTAGCAGTTCTTCGATGGCGTCTTGTTTGCCCAAGAAGCGCACATCGGGGCAAAGGTTCATCTCGCGGCAGAGGCGCTCTGCGTTGGGGCGTTCGGGGCCGTCGCCTATCATGAGCAATTTGGAGGGTACGTGTTGGCGGATGCGCTGGAAGATGCGTATTACGTCCTCTACCCGTTTCACCTTCCGAAAATTGGAGGTGTGGGCAATGATATACTCTCCCTCAGGAGCAATGATCTTCTTGAAGTGATCCTTGTCCACCTTTCGGAAGCGGCCGAAGTCAATGAAGTTGTAGATGACCCGTATATCGCGCTGGATGTTGAAGGTCCTGAGCGTTTCCTCTTTCAGGCTTTGCGATACGGCCGTAACGCCGTCGCTCTTGTTGATGCTAAACTCTACCACTGGGGCAAAGGTGCGGTTGGCCCCCACCAGCGTGATGTCTGTGCCGTGCAGGGTAGTAATGACGGGCACATAGCGCCCTTGCGTGAGCAGGATTTTCTTGGCCATGTAAGCCACCGCAGCATGGGGTATGGCGTAGTGCACGTGCAGAAGGTCCAAGTTTTGGTATCGCACCACATCTACGATGGTGGATGCCAGCGCTGTGTCGTAGGGCGGATACTCGAAGAGCGGGTAGTCTTCGTGATCCACCTCGTGATAGAAGACATTCTGATGAAAATGACCTAAGCGAACCGGAGGGCGATAGGTAATGAAATGAATCTCGTGGCCCTTGCGGGCCAAGCCAAGCCCCAGCTCGGTGGCTACCACACCCGAGCCTCCGTACGTCGGATAGCAAACGACACCTATTTTCATGGGGCGAATAAACAGCGAAAGCAGCAAAAGGGTCAAATGAGCCGCTTCGTCGTCGGCTTAGTACGAAGAACATTTAGGATGTTTGAACCAGATTTCTCTTGGATTGGCCGAGAAGGTCGTTTTTTCACGGCGCAAATGAATGTGATGCTTTGTTTGGGGCGGTTAATTGTCGGTTTGGCATGGGCAGCTTCGACAGCCATAGCCCAGAGTACTTTGCGCGTGGGTGCTGAGCGCATGGAAATGTACCTGCCTTGGCTAGCCGACAGGCAAGTGGCCTTAGTAGTCAATCACTCCTCGCGAGTGGGAGAGGTACACTTGGTGGATACCTTGCTGGCGCGCGGGGTATGTGTGGTGCGCATCTTTGCGCCGGAGCACGGTTTTCGAGGCGATGCTCCTGACGGTCAGCGCATTCCCGATGGTATAGACCCAAGCACAGGAGTGCCCATCGTTTCCTTGTACGGCAAAAAGTACAAGCCTACAGCCGAAGACTTGGCAGGAGTTGATGTGGTCATCTACGACATCCAAGACGTAGGCGCGCGGTTTTACACTTATATTTCTACATTGTACTACGTGCTGGAAGCCTGCGGAGAGCAGGGAGTGCCTGTAATAGTACTCGACAGGCCCAATCCCAATGGGCACTATGTAGATGGCCCCGTACTCGATATGCGGCTGCGTTCTTTCGTGGGCGTAGCGCCGTTGCCGGTGGTGCACGGCTGCACAGTAGGCGAGCTGGCGTTGCTGTTCAAGGGCGAGTACTGGGTAGGCCCCAATCCGCCCGTGGTGAGGGTGGTGCCTTGCGAACATTACACACACCAGACATGCTACGAGCCACCCGTGCCGCCCAGCCCTAACCTGCCCAACCTGCGCGCCATACTCCTGTATCCGTCGTTGTGTTTCTTCGAAGGGACGGTCATCAGCGTGGGCCGTGGCACCGACTGGCCCTTTCAGGTCATAGGACACCCCGACTATTCTGGACCTGCCGAAATTGAGTTCGTGCCCCGCCCAACCAAGGCCTCGCGCTACCCGCCCTTGGAAGGACAGCACTGCCGCGGCTTCGACTATCGCTCGCTGTCGGTGGATAGCCTCTTCCAACTGCGCGCCATTAGCCTTGTGCCCTTGCTCGATATGTACTGCGAATTGCCCAACAAGGAGACCTTTTTCCTGAAAAATCGCTTCTTTGACCGCTTGGCCGGCACGCACCTGTTGCGCCAACAGATAGAGGCCGGCAGCTTTGAGTCCGATATCCGAGCCACTTGGACAGCTGACTTGGAAGCCTTCTGCGCCTTGCGACGCAAATACCTGCTTTATCCGGAGTGAGGAAGAGGATAAGAGGCCGTTCTTCCCCCCACCGCCCCTGCCGCCACGACGGCTGTCTTTTTTTGGGAAAAAACGGCGCTCGAGCTTCGGCCTGGCCTCGCGCGCGCAGGCAGCCCATGCGCCCTGGCCCGGCCCCCGCGTGTGCTCGGCCCGCTTTTGAGTTTTAATAATGGCGTAGCTGGGCGTTGGCGTCGCCGCGCTTGTTTCTCAGCAGGCACGGAGAGAATAAGATGCCGTCGCGCCATCATTAAGGCCAAGAGCGAGACGGAAACGCGCCCGGAGACCAGCAAAAGATACACCCACCGGTGAAGCCTGCAACAGGTTACACGGAGCTGGCGGCCGTTTTTTCCCCACCCCAGATATGGAGGTAAGAAAGGCCGCTGTCCGCTGGCTCGGGATTGTGGGCGGAGCGGCGAGTTACTCCGACAAAGCGCGGCGGGTGCAGAGAGGGGAGGGTGCCGTCGCGCCGTTATTAGGGCCAAGGGCGGAGCGCGGACACGCCCGAGGGCAAACAGCAGACGCCAGCATGCTAACCTGCGCGGCAGCGGACGTGGAACTGAGGGACGTTTTCCTCAAAAAGAAATGGGGGTAGGAAGGTTTTCTGTCGGAGGGTTAGTAAAGGGCAAAGAGGTCGCTGACGGCAGGAATGCGGGAGCAGATGAAGCCTTCTGCGTAGCGCACCTGGGCCGAGCGGCCGAGTACACGCGCCTTAGCCTCCATGAAGTCGAGAAAGTCCTTGTTGGAGATGGGGGTTTGTGGTTCGTCATCAGGTTGGTCTGGAGCGTAGAACTGAGAGCGAAAGGCGAGGATAGCCCGCATTTTGCGCTCGAAGTAGGGGGTGATGTCCACGATGAAGTCGGGAGTAAGGTGGCGGTCTTGGACGTAGTGAAAGACGGACTGTGGCCTCCAGGGTTGTTGGAGTTGACCATTGTCGTCGGTGGTTTCGATTTTGGGCAGGCCGGCGTAGAAACAGGCATCGGCGGCTAAGCGTGCGGCTTTTCCATGGTCAGGGTGTCGGTCGCTGGGGGCGTTGCAGAGGACGATGTATGGGCGGCACTGGCGGATGACGCGGATAATTTGGAGGAGGTTCTCGCGGGAGTATTCGAAGAAGCCGTCGGGCAGGGCGAGTTGGCGTCGGAAAGCTGCGCCCAGCAGTTGGGCGGCTGTCATGGCTTCTTCGGTGCGTATTTGGGCATTTCCGCGAGAGCCTAGTTCGCCCAGGGTGAGGTCTAAGAGGCCGAAGGATCGGCCTTTATCGGCGTGGGCAAGCAAAGTACCTGAAGCGCTAAGTTCTACGTCGTCAGGGTGGGCGCCAATGGCGAGGATGTCAACCTGCATGGGTGCTATATTTGTCCGGGTAAAAACACGTCGTACTATGGAAACTCATTCTGACCCTAAGGAGCAGTTGGCTGCGTTGGAGCGCGCTTTGGAGGCGGCGCGGGAGGGCGAACAAAAGTGCAAACAAGAATTGGAAAAATTGCGGCAGCGCTATGCGGATGATTTGTTTGAAGAGCGGCAGCAAGTGCGGCAGTTGCGCGAGGACCGGCACCGCATTTTGCAGGATTATGAGCGGTTGCGCCTTCAAAAGGGCGGCTTTGGGCTCAAGATGCTGGCGCTTTCGGGCTTTTCAGGCTTCATGAGTGCTATAGTGTTATGTGCCTTGTATTTGTGGCTCATTAGGCCCAAGACGGAGTACGAGGCAGTGTTTGAGTCCTTTCGCAGTGCGCATCAGCTGACCTTCGAGATAGCCTTGGTGGAAGGGCGGTTTGCCGATGTGGCACAAGTGCTGGAGGCGAGCGAGGGCAAGCCTGAGTACGGCGTTATCCGGCCAGCTTTGGAGTTTGCCCGCAAGATGGTAGGTGCTGCTGAGCGCGGGTGTGGGAGCGTTCGGAAGGGCGGTGTACCTTCTCCTCGGCCAGAGTCTCTGGGCGGAGATCGTTAGGTGTGTGTGCGGCCTTAATTTCGCAAGGGCTTGCCGGTCTCGAGCATGTGCTGGATGCGCTCGAGGGTTTTGGGTTCGCCACAAAGGCTGAGGAAGGCCTCGCGCTCCAGGTCTAAGAGGTACTGCTCGGAGACGTGTTGGGCACCGGTGAGGTCGCCGCCGCAGAGCACCCAGGCTATTTTTTGGGCTATCTTGATGTCGTGTTCAGTGGCGTAATTGGCCAAGTAGAGAGAGTGTGCGGCGATGTAAAGTGCCCCCAAACCTGTACGGCCGAGCACGTACACGTCCTTGCGCGGTAGGGGCTGCACGTATTCGTCGGCCATGTTGAGCACGCGGGCCTTGGCTTCTGCAATGTTTCGGGCGGTGTTGAGTACGACGCGGTCTTTTTGTGGCAATAGATAGCCGTAGTTGAAGGCTTGAAAGGCCGAGGTAGCGACCTGTCCAGTGGCGATAGTCTTGAATTTCTCGATGAGCGTGGGTATCTGCACGTCGCCTTCACGGCTGTAGGTGTCGGAGGCGCGAAGGGCAAATTCTTTAGTGCCGCCGCCGCCTGGCAAGAGGCCAACGCCGACCTCTACAAGGCCGATGTAGCTTTCTGCGGCTGCCACTACGGCATCGCAGTGCATGGCAAACTCGCATCCGCCGCCGAAAACATAGCCTTGGGTGGCCATGACCACCGGGATACTCGAATAGCGAAGGCGCATAGAGGTCTGTTGGAAGAGATGAACGGCCATGTTGAGTTCGTCCCATTCCTGCTGGTAGGCCATCATGGCGATCATCATCAGGTTAGCGCCTACGGTGAAGTTGGGAGCATTGTTACCGATGACTAATCCGCGCCAGCCTTGCTCTTCGGCGATGCGCACGCTTTCGTTAAGGCCGCGGAGAATGCCCTCACCAATGGCGTTCATCTTGGAATGAAACTCCAAGCACAGTACGCCGTCGCCGATGTCGTGTAGGGTACACTCGGCGTTGTGGAAGACGGGCTTTTGGTTGCGGTAGGCGTCGAGCACGATAAAGGCCTCGCCGCCGGGAAGTGGTTCGTAGGTTTTTGTTAAAGGGTTGTAGCACAGGCGTTTGCCGCTTTCGGATTTGTAGAATTGGGTGAAGCCTGCCGCCAGCATTTCCTTGACCCAGGGTGCGATGTGCTCGCCCTGGGCTTCGGCCGCTTGCATGCCTTCAGCTACTCCGACCATGTCCCAATATTCGAAGGGGCCTTTTTCCCAGGCAAAGCCGGCGCGCAAAGCGTCGTCAATCGCGTAGAGGGTGTCGCTGATCTCAGGGACGCGATTGGAAGCGTAAGCAAATAGGCTGGTAAAATGACGCTGGAGCAGCTTGGCCCCCTCGTCGGTGCCTTGAAAGATGGCCCTCAGGCGTCGCGGCAGCTCCTCTATTTGCTTAAGGGCATCGAGGATAGGCAGCTTGGCCTTTTTCGACGGCTCGTACTGCAGTGTTTCTAGGTTTAGGGCCAGTACTATAGAGCGGCCTTTTTCGTCTTTTTGGTCAGTTTTTTGGTAAAAGCCCTTGCCCGATTTGTCGCCAAAGAATTTGTTTTCAATCAAGTAGTTCAAAAATGGAGGCACCTCAAAGGACTGCAGCTGCTCGTCGTGAGAGCAATTTTGCCGCAGGCCGCTGATGACGTGTACTGCGGTGTCCATACCTACTAAGTCGGCTAATCGGAAGGTGCCGGTCTTAGGTCTTCCGATGGCTGGGCCTGTGAGGGCATCTACGGTGGCGATATCGAGGCCCATTTCGTAGGTGAGCTGGAAGACTTTGGCCATGGAGAACACGCCGATGCGGTTGGCGATGAAAGCGGGAGTATCTTTGCACAACACAGTTTGCTTGCCCAAAAAGACATCGCCAAAGTGCATGAAGAACTCCGTAACGGCTGGGTCGGTATCGGCAGTGGGAATGATTTCCAGCAGGCGCATGTAGCGCACCGGGTTGAAGAAGTGTGTGCCCAGGAAGTGCTTCTTGAAGTCGTCGCTGCGCCCCTGGGTCATGAGGTGGATGGGAATGCCCGATGTATTGGAGCTGACTAATGAACCGGGCGTGCGATATTTTTCTACTTTCTCAAAAACTTGCTGTTTAATATTGAGCCTTTCGACGACGACTTCTACTATCCAATCGCAATCCTTGATTTTTGGAAAATCATCCTCAAAATTGCCCACTGTGATGCGATTAGCAAAGCGGGTATCATAGAAGGGGTTGAGTTTAGCCTTCAGAGCGTTTTGAAGGGCATTTTGCGCTATCCGATTGCGCGCTTCGGGTTTGTGGGCTTCGGCCTCTGAGAGGTCGGGAGGCAAAATATCGAGCATTAACACCTCAAAACCACAGCCTGCCAAATGGGCGGCAATGCCCGTGCCCATAAGGCCAGAACCTAAAACAGCAACTTTTCTGATGTGCTTATTCAACATGCTTGTAAAAGGGAAAAGTGAGTAAATGATGCAGGTAGGATAGGCAGCGAAGCTTCGCCGCGCGAAGGTAGGCACAGCTCCTTGAAATTTACCTCTTACGCCAAGACTTAATGGGAGGGTGTGCGTTAAGGCCGAGCGGCATGAGAGCGTGCCAGGTAGTCTATGGCCAAGGCATAGCCTTCCAAACCTAGGCCGACGATGCACCCAATGCAGCGGGCTGTTAGGTATGAATGGTGGCGAAAGGCTTCGCGGGCGAAGACGTTGCTGATGTGTACCTCTACGGTGGGCTTGCTCACGGCAGCCAAGGCGTCGGCCAGAGCAATGGAGGTATGGGCGTAGGCTCCGGCGTTAATGACGATGCCATCCGCTTGTGGGCCTTCTTGCTGCAAGTAATCTATGAGGGCGCCTTCGCTATTGCTCTGGAAGTAGTTTAGATGGATGCCGTCAAAGCGACGATTCAGGTCTTCCAAGAACGCTTCGAAGGAAGTCTGGCCGTACCACTGAGGCTCTCGTCGGCCCAGCAAGTTCAGGTTTGGGCCGTTTATTAAAATAATACGCATAAGTGTAAAGATAAGTAAGTCAGGGTTTCAACACTGAAATGTCCTTCGGGCGACAGGCAGATGTTATGTAGGAGAATGTATCAGGCGTTTTTTGGCGTAAATTTCGTTTTTGTCGAGTATTATCTACAAGTGGAGGACCTACCTTACATTTGCCTTGCGCCCAAAGGAAAGAAGATAGAGCGACCATTTTACTTAACACACACCACCGCGTCGGCCTATGTTTTTGCGCAAATATTACAAGGAGTCAGCTCTTGAGCGCCTCGAAAGAGAAGCCAATGATGACGTAGGGCTTTTGAAAGAACTAGGACCTGAACATTTCTCTAACCACCATCTGCTGGATCTACGCGAAGAGCTTCGGCTGAGGTTAGATCACTTCGATCGGTTGAAGAAGCTGCTGATGCTGCTGGGGTTTTCCTCTGCGGGCTGGTTTATGGGCGGCGTAGGCTTCCTCTTAGGTGGGTGGGAGCATGTGGCAGCCGTGGCTTACGGCATTTCCGGGCTTTCCATGCTGGGCTTTATTGCCGGGGTATGGTACTTGAAGTGGAAGTACGATAGCCGCGGAGAGCTCATGCATACCCTCATCGAGGTCGAGGAAGAGCTGCGCAAGCGCGCTTCCCTCAAAGGACGCGGAGCCCCATTGCGTTAGAAATGCTCTGGGCCTGTTCCATTGGACGAGAGAGCGCCTCCGCGCCCACACTGATGTCATGATTGAGCCACTACTTGCCGCCTTTCGAGAGGGCATTGCGCGCAATACCTTTGTTAAATGTACCCTCAGTAAGCCCACCCCTGAAACTGCAGCGGAGGCGTTGAAGAATGTTTACCTGCGTCCAGTGGCCTTAAAGAAGGGTTTTCGGGTGGCTTTCACCTATCGCTTTGCCACGCGCGACGAGGTGAAGAATTACACTGCCGAAGAGGCAGAGGTACAACTGCGTCAGTTATTGGGAAGGCGTTTCCTATGCGCCGATCTCTTCACGGCAGAAAAGGACTATACCCTTTCCTTGGCCCGGCCTGGCAGGCCATTGTGGCAAGTGAAACCTCCCTCACATCAAGCACCGGCGGACTTGCGCCATGACCGCGCCAAAAAACGCCTGCTTGAGCCTGCGGCGCCCTGGTTGCATCTCTTGGGTATCACCAACCAACGAGGCGAGGTGCTTCCTTCAGCACAAGACAAGTGGAAGCAGATCAACAAATACTTAGAAATCGTTGAGGGGTTGTTGCGCGCGCATCCTCTGCCCCCTAAGGCCAATATTGCAGATATGGGCAGTGGCAAGGGTTATCTCACCTTTGCTTTGTACAACTTCCTGGCCAACCATTTGGGCTTACAGCCTCAAATAGTGGGTATCGAACGGCGAAAGTCCCTTGTTGACTTCTGCCAGCAAACTGCCCAGCAGGTAGGCTTTGAGGGATTGCATTTCCTTGCCCAGGACATTGCAGATTACCATCCTGAGCGCTTGGATATGCTCATCGCCCTGCATGCCTGCGACACGGCAACAGACCTCGCTCTTGCTACTGGCGTTCGCAGTGGCGCAGGCATTATCCTGGCAGCGCCGTGTTGTCATAAGTACCTGCGCCAACACATGCGCGCGCAGAACGAACTCGCCCCCGTGCTCCGACACGGTATCCTCGAAGAGCGCCAAGCAGAAATATTGACCGATGGCATCCGCGCCTTGCTGTTGGAGGCCCATGGGTATAAAACCCAGGTCTTCGAGTTTGTCTCTACAGAGCATACAGCCAAAAATCTGCTCATCACGGCCCTGAACAGCGGCGTAGCCTCTAAACGTCAGCGCATCGCCGCTTTGCAACAGGTCGAACGCATCAAGCAAAGTTTTGGCGTAAAGGAATACTATCTAGAGCGCTTGCTAAGTCCGCCTGAAAAGATTTAATGCCCTTCCCAGTCCTCTATTAACTGGAGTGTTTCAGGCAGACCGTTCAAGCGTTGTACATTGGCCGGGAAAGTGAGGTTGTTAGCAAAAACCTGCATTCCGGAGACTAACAGCTTGGTGCTGCCCAATATGCGCGATACCCTGTCCAAATACGACTGTATGGGCTGACGAGGTAGCGGGTCGTTTAGAATGGTGTAGGCATATTGGGGTTTAAAACCTTGGATAGCATCCTCCAAAGCTTCCAAGCTTACGCCAGCGCCCAAATACAACACCCTGAAGCCCCGATGGCGAAGTAGATAGAACAAAAACAACAGCGTTAGCTCTTGACGCTCATCTTCAGGTAAATAAAGCAAGACTCGCTGCGCTCGGGCCTCGGGCTTTAGGGTTTCATTATCAATGGCCACCATCAACTTACGGCGTATCAGTTGGGTGACGAACTTCTCGTGTACTACCGAAATGCTGCGCGTCATCCACAGATTACTAAGCCGATCTAAAAAAGGGTAGATCACCTCGAGCATGGTGCGCTCAAAACCGTGTTCCCACTGGTAAGTGAGGAAAACCCGCTCGAAGGATACCTCGTCTAAGTCGAGCATAGCCAAGGTAAGGGCCTCCAATCTGCTGTCAGAGCTTGGGTTCTGTCGCGCAAATTCCGCTGCTCGGGCGCTGATTTCCTCCGGCGGCATCTTGGCAATTCTACTGATCTTGTAACCCGCTCGGTTTAATAGGGCGATATTAAATAGGAGACGCAGATTTTCATCTGTATAATATCGAATGTTTGTTTCCGTTCGGGCGGGTAAAATAAGCCTGTAGCGCCGCTCCCATACCCGAATGGTATGGGCTTTGATGCCTGTAAGGCGTTCTAAGTCGCGAATAGAATACACGCTCATAATCCGGCCACAAACGTATGCAAATGTCCACTTTGTTTAAAATAGATTGGCTTTTCACCCTCATGGACTTTAACAGCCCTTTAGTGGATGAGTTCACAACAGCAGAGCAATTCGGCAGGCTTTTTGCACAAAAGTGCCCGATTGATTGCCGTTAACTCGTAAGATATGCCGCTCCTTAAAAAAAACGACCGAATTCTTGATAGCTGGAGAATTACACTTACCTTTGACGCACTAAAAAAACTAAGCAAGGCCATGCTTTCCTTCTTTAATAAGAAATCGAACAACCAGGCACCCAAGGAGCAGCAACCCGAAAATACGAAGAGCCAGCTCGATAAGGTACCTAAGGACACACAAGTTTTGGACAAAGACGAAATGCTCCGCGTCGAAGGGGGGAAAACGACAGCCAAGCCCTTCGGAGAAATATTTCCATGGAACTCCAGCTTTGGGGGCACGATTCCGCAGTGAGTTTGTCGGATTGGCGAGTATGTTCAAAAGCCTTCCAGCCGCTATGACTCGGCTGGAAGGCTTCTCATTTTTAGTAAAATTTGCCTTATCGGTTCAACGATGCCTGAGTAGTAGTTGGGCTGTAAATACCAGGAGGGCTTCGGATGTCAGAAATTTAGTTGCCGCGCTCAACGAGCTGACCCAATTCCGTCAGCATGCGCAAGAAAGCGGCCGTGCCTTGAGCACCTGAGATGGCCCTGTTCCGATTAAATAAGAAGAACGGCACTTCCGTAATTGCGAAGCGCTGCGCCAGGGCTATGTCTTCGCGCACAGCGTCGGCATAGGTGTTGCTTTCCAACACCGCTTTCACGGCTTCTGTAGGTAGGCCTGCTGTGGTGCCGATACCTGCCAGTACTACGGGGTCAGCAATATTTCTGCCTTCTATAAAATGGGCAGCCAGAAGCCGCTCCTTTACTTCCGTTTGCTTACCATAGTGTCGCCCCAAATGAATGAGCCGATGAGCGTCGAAGGTGTTGGCTACCACGGATTTATCCAAGTGATACTCCAACCCGACTTCGCGAGCCATATTACTGACGTAGTTCACTACTTGGCGGGTGTACTCCTCAGACCAACCCTTGCGCTCAGCCAGGGAACGTATCGGATTTTTTAACGGGTCGGTTTGCAGGTCTGGGTCTAATTGGAAGCTTCGCCAGATGACTTCTACCTTATCGCGACCGGGGTACTGCGCCAAGGCGGCCTCAAACTGCCGTTTACCGATGTAGCAGAATGGACACACGACATCGGACCAGATTTCCACGGTAATCCACGGGTAGGCGTGCCCTGATGTTTCGGAGGAGGGCGTTGTAGTAACCATAGATTGAGCGAAGAGCATTGACCCTGCGCCCAAAGAGCACAGAGTCAAGATGACGTGATGCAAGTATTGTTTTGTCATGGTTCTCTAACACTTGCCAAGGGAAGGCAGTTCAGCCATGTGCAGCCACTCATCGGACGAGCGTAACGTCGCCCTCGAAAAGTAACTCTTGCCCATCCACCAGCTCAATGATGGCGTAGTAGGCGAATACGCCCGGATTCATGGGCTGACCGTTAAAACGCCCATCCCAGCCATGGGCCGGCGAGTCAGGGAAGAAGTCGTAGTACGCATGTACGCGTTCACCCCAGCGCGAGAAGATTTCGAAAGTTTTGACGCGCTTGACCATGAGCGGATTGGCGTAAATGCGGAAGATGGCATTTTCCCCATCGCTATCGGGCTTAAACACGTTCGGGATGTAGATATCGGCCGTTTTGTCCACCCTCAGCCGCAGCAAGGCCTCATCGCGGCAGCCCGCGTTGCTCACTACGGTGAGGCGATACCACATAGTGGTGAAGGTGCGGGCCAGCGTAATGAGGCACGTATCGCAATCCAGCCCTGTGGAGGGTGTCCAGCGCACCTGGGCCAGGGCGCTATCGGGCAGGTTTACCTTAGCCTCAATGAGGTAGGTGGCGCCCAAACGGATGGTTACTTCTGGCAAGAGCTCTATTTCAAGCACTTGCGGCTCATTGATGGTCACCGTTTGCTTAGCAGAGCATCCGTTGGCGTCTGTGAGAAAGATGGAGTACTCCCCCGGTTGCAAGTTGGTCAGCAGACGGTTGCTGGTGAATGTCTGCCCGCCATCAAAAGATAGGCTTATAGGCGGTTGGGCGCCCACCACACTGTCAATGATAATGGCGCCTCGGTCGCCGACACAGGGCGGATGTTTGGCCGTAACGTACGCTACCGGCGCATCCGGCTCGATGATGACGCTATCGCTATCCGTGCAGCCATTAGAGGGGTTCGTTACCACCAGTGTGTAGGTGCCCGGGCGGCTAATGGTTGGCGTGGCTGTATTGCCCCCTGACACAATGGCGCCGTTGGCAGTTGACCATTGATAAGTCATACTCGGCAGGCCCGAAGAGGCAGAGCCATCTAATTGGGCCGTCTGGCCAAGGCAATAAATGCTAAACGATGGGCCGGCATCGGCCATGGGGTAGATGAAGTCGCTCTGCACCTGCACCGAAATGGCATTGGCACAACCACTGGCCGGCTCTAAGCCCAAGAGTAGGTAAGTGCCTGGCGTGCTGACAGTAACACTCGGCCCCGTGCCGACAATAGTCGTGTCTGTACCGCTGACAAAGGCCCACGTCAGTTGCACGCCAGTGATAGATGAGCTGCCATTGAGCACAGTACTGCTATTGCGGCAGTTGAGGGCGGCCGGCGCGGGCGCTGCCAGAGGCGGGTAGTTCAGATTTTCCTGTATCTGGATGCGTGCCGTATCAGAGCACTGCGTCAGTGTGTCCAAGATAACGAAGGCGTAGTTACCCGGCGCGCTAATGTTGATGACTGTTCCGGCGGCATAGGTGTTGCCATTATACAGCCAGATGGTGTTTGCATTGGACGTGCTCTCTACGCCACCCGTGAGGATGACTTCATCAATGCGGCAGTTCAGGACGCTGGCAGGATTGGCTACTACCGTGGCCTTGGGTTGGTTTCGTATGTCCTGCACCTGGGCAAAGGCCGTGTCAGCGCAGCCGTTGGCCATAACAATAAGCTCGTACAGGCCCGCCTGAGCAGCGCTGACAGTGGCCGCATTCGGATTGCCTACCAGTTGGCCGTTGGCTGTGCTCCAGGCGAAAGTGCTGCCTGGAATGTCCGAGCTTCCGGACAATGGAACCTGCTTAGCTGCGCACGTGATGGGCGCCGGCGGTGCTATGCTGGCTGTTGGTTTTTGTTGGAAAACAACAGGTGTCCCGGCCGAAACAACTGTGCAAAAGTGCGACAGCAGCACGTTGCCACTGCCATCGTTGTTGCCGGCCGCTGCCGAAATGTAATATGTCTTGCCATAGCTCATCAGGCTTGGGTCAAAACAGAATGTCGGCGTGCTGCTGCGCGCTATTTCGTTGACAATCTGCGCCCCAGAGCCTTCATGCAAGATGAATTGCCGCACGTCGCCCACCTCCAAAAATTCGCCCACAGGGTTGTAAGTGGCCGTCAGGCAGCCCGGCCCGCATAGCGACAGTAACCCAGCTGACATGGTGCCTATCTTCGTCTCGCAAGCCAACAGCTGGATATCAAAAACGCACGACGTCGTGCATCCGTTGGCGTCGGTTACTACGGCGCTATAACTACCCACAGCCAAATTGCCAACAGAGAATGGACCGGCGGGCAATCCACTCTGTGAAGTACCCGGTGGCGACCACGTTACCGTGTAGGGTGCTGTGCCACCGCTCAGGTTCAGGGCTGCAGCGCCGTCGTTAGCGCCCGGCTCGCTCACTACGCTCTGCTGAGCGCACGATAGTTGCAAAGCCGTTGCCGGCTGCTCGATTTCCACCGTGCCCACTGCGGTACAGTCCGCCGCATCGGTTACCGTTACCGTGTAGATGCCGGCGGCCAGACCTGTTGGGTTTTGCGGATTGCCCGCTAGCGCTGGCGACCACTGGAACTCGTATGGCGCTGTGCCACCGCTCACGCTCACCTGAATGGCTCCCGTCTGTTCACCAAAACAACCTACGTGTAGCGGTGTCAGCTGGTCAATAGACACCGTGCCCGTGGTACTCCCTACGGTGAAGGTCGCGGTAGCCACACAAGCTCCGCCGCCATTGACCGTAACCGTATAGACGCCGGTACTCAGGTCACTCAATATCGCGGTCGTTTGGCCGCCTGACCACTGGTACGTGTAGGTCAAGTTGGCAGGCATTACTGACAGGGCAATGGCGCCATTAGACAGCACACACGAACTCACCGGCGTAATGCTGGCGCTCACGTCAGGGATGACCGTGTTTTCTGGTACCACAAACGAAGCGGTTGACGAGCAACCATTTGCACCCGTGATGGTAACGGTGTAAGTGCCTGAAGGCACTCCGGCCAGGTCCTCCACCGTAGCGCCGCCCAAAGACCAGCGGAAGGTGTAGGGCGAGACACCACTGCTGGCCGTCAGGTCGAGAGCGCCATTGCTTCCGCCGCACAAGGCCGGAGTAATGGCCGCATCAGCCATCGGAGCGGGGGTATTGTTGCCTACGTTAACGGTAGCTGTGTTGGTACAGGCGCCGCCGCCATTAACGGTTACCGTGTAATCGCCCGGTGCCAGATTGGTCAGGTTGGCTGTCGTTTGGCCACCCGACCACTGGTAAGTGTAAGTCAAGTTGGTGGGCAGCACACTTAGGTTAATGCCGCCGTTAGGCGTAAGGCAAGAGGTATTGGGCGTGGGTGTGGCCGATATACTGGGCGTTACTGTGTTTTCCTGCACTGTGTAAATGCGCACGGTACTGCACCCGTTAGCGCCCGTTACGGTTACGGTGTAAGTGCCCGAAGGCAGGCCCGACAGGTCTTTGGAGGTTGCGCCGGTGGACCAGTTGAAGCCATAAGGCGAGGTGCCGCCACTGATAGTTAGGTTAATGAAGCCACTGTTTTGGCCGCACAGGGCCGCCCCCACGCTTTCTGCGATGTTGGGCGGAAAGGCGCTATTAGCCACGTTGAAACTGGCTGTATTGGTGCAAGAACCGCCTGCGCTGACGGTAACCGTATAAGTCCCAGGTGCCAGGTTGGCAATGTCCTGTGTTGTGGCACTGTTCGACCATAGGAAGGAATACCCTGGCCCTTCGGCAGGCACGGCGGGGTTGAGCGACAGTGCAATGGTACCGTTGTTGGCAATACAGGATGTGTTGGCCGAAGGCGAACCTGAAATGGAAAAGCTGATGGATCTGGCCGGCACAGTAATAGAAGCGGTAGCCGTGCAGCCGTTGGCGCCGCTGACCGTTACGGAATATGTGCCGGCGGTAATGCCGTTGAGGTCTTCCGTCGTCTGGCCACTGCTCCAAGTGAAGGTATAGGGCGAAGCATCGCCGCTAACGTTCAGGTTGATGGCTCCATCCGCAAGGTTGCACAGCTCTGGCGTTACTGACTGGTTGAGTGAAGGGAAGGTCTGGCTGTTAGGCACTACGAACGTCGCAGAGGCTGTGCAGTCGCCTTGCTCTGTAACGGAGACGGTATAGGTGCCCGCAGGCAAGCCACTGAGGTCTTCTGTGGTCTGGCCGCTCGACCATTCGAAGGTGTAGTTGCCCGCAGGAGTAACCGTTAGGTCAATGGCTCCGTTGTCGCCGTCGCACCTAGTGAGAGGCGTTACGCTGCCCGATAGGCTGAACGTAGAGGCATTGTTGGGCACCGTTGCCGTGCCAACGGCTGTGCAGTCGTTAGCATCAGTGATAGTTACCGTGTAGATGCCGGCGAAGATGTCGGTTAGGTTCGGTGTATTGGCGCTGTTCGACCAGGCGAACTGGTAAGGTGCCGTCCCCGCGCTGACGTTGGTAGCAATAGCGCCGTTGTTCAGCCCGCAAATAGAGGGCGTAACGTTCAGGTAGGTCAAGCACGGGGTCTGCGGTATTATTGGGCACCGCGAAAGAAGCCGAAGCTGTGCACCCCACGCCCGCACTGACAGTAACGGTGTAGCTACCCGGAGCCACATTGGCGATGTTTTGCGTCGTTGGACCATTCGACCATGTGTACGTGTAGGGCACGTTGGGTGTGGCCGTAATGGTTACCGCTCCGTTAGGAGCAGAGCACGAGGTATTGGGCGTTACTGTGCCGCTGATATTCACCGCAATAGTGGTGTTAGTAATGGTCGCAGACGCCGTGGCCGAACAGCCAAAGAAGTCCGTTACCGTAACGGTGTACACGCCCGGTGTGCGGTTGCTGATAGTAGGGGTATTACCTCCGCCCGTCCATTGATAAGTGTAGGGCGATGAGCCACCCGAGGCACTGACGGTGGCCGAACCGTTAGACTGGCCACACGTCGCTGCTGTGGTAGAAGTCGAGAGGTTGGGCGGCACGGAGTTATCGTACACCTCAAAGGTGGCTTCAGCACTGCACCCTACACCGAGTGTTACTGTAACTGTGTAAATGCCTGCTGGCACATCGAAGATGTCCTGTGCGGTGCGCCCATTTGACCACTGGTAACTGTAAGGCGCCGTGGGAAACAGGTCAATGTCCACAAAACCGTTGGGCGTAGTGCAGGAATTATTATCCGACACCACACCGTTAATTTCTATGTTAATCGTCTCGGCCGGTATTGTGAAAAAGCCTACAGCGGTGCAACCCACAGAAGTGGTTACTGTTACGCCGTAATTCCCTGCGGCTAAATTTGTGATAATGGCCGTATTACCTCCAGTAGTCCATTGATAAAAATAAGGTGGGATGCCGTCGAAGACGTCTAATAGAGTTGTTCTGAAATAAGACATTTTTTAAATATAGGCATAGTTTTGGCCTAATTCATTTGAGATTATGCCCTTTTTCTCGTTCTTTGATA